>Ga0256405_10000075_pt1 | contig 284018 bp, 363 predicted proteins | sample RumenRJG_02DNA_FD_189096 | JGI IMG/M metagenome (GOLD analysis project Ga0256405, IMG submission 189096) | Bovine rumen microbial communities from Lethbridge, Alberta, Canada - RJG_02 | ecosystem: Host-associated > Mammals > Digestive system > Stomach > Rumen | place: Canada: Alberta...
TATGTCCAATTACTTCTTCTATAATTATCTTATTTGATACAAAATTATAAGATGCACCATTTAAAAGTCCAATATATACATCTTTAGTCGCTTTAGATATATCAAGCCTTTTAATATATAAAGTATTTACACTGCTAATTGCTATTCCTTCAGTTAATTCTAAATATCCTATATTTATAGTATTTCCTACATTACTATCAAATATTAATGATTTACAAGATATAGTATCTATTATACAATCTCCATTATTTCCTTTTGGAGGTTGTTTTCCACATCTCATTAAATTTACTTCACATAAAGGAGCATCTATAGAACTTGCTTTTACTGTATTTGTTCCTTGGAATAATATTGTAAGATTTTTATCAAAATTTAATAATTTAACATTTTTAGGAGATATTACAAATATGTTTTTATCAATAGGAGTATTTATATTAAAATCACAATTAGGTTTAACTAATATATTCTTTTTATCCCAATCTGCATTTATATTATACTCTGCTTCGTTTTCTTCTCCTATTTTATAAATCATTGCATTCATATCTACTTCAGCAATTGTTTTAGAAGATTTAACAAAATTAGGAAGATAATAATTCTTTATAAACTCTTTACCTTCTAAATCCAATAGGCTTTTTATATATTTTTCAGAAACAGGAGAAGTTTCAAAATAAAAAGGAAATATAAAGTTTTTATTTTTAGAAGAAAAAGTAATTATATTATCAAAATCTTTTTTAGAAGGATTATATATTTTAATTCTTTCATAAGAATCATAAATTCCAAATACTTTAGTAATGTTTTTTACTTTCTTATCTTTCTCTTCAAAAACACCTCTTCCTCTTTTAACAGTTTTCGTTGCAACTGATTCAAGTCCATAATATATTAAATTACGTTTCATTAATAATCTTCCTCTTCTATTTCATCAAAATCGCCCATATCAAATATAATTTTACCTTGAGGATTTTTAACTTTTTCTATAAAAGGATCTCCGCCACCTATATCTATTCCATATAATTCATCTTCTAACCATTTTTTACTAGTTAAGTTTTTAATAGTAGATTTTAAATCATTGTTATTATTTTCTAATACTTCTCTTGCTATATCTTCTAGTCCTTCACTTTCATCAAATAAATTTTGTTCATATTTATATAACCAGGCTTTTAATAATGCTTGAGAGTCTAAATTCATAGTTTTAATAGCAGGAGATACAGTTAATGTCAATTTAGTTTTAGTATCATTACCCATTCCTCTATTTGCACAACAGCTATTATCATTATATATTGCAGTATAAGTCATTCCTGGTTTCTTTGGAATATTTTTTAAAGTTTCAAATAATTTAGTTAAAGTTTTTACATCTTTATCAATATCTTTAAATTCAATCATTTCTACGGAACCTAATACTGGTTTGAATGTTTTAGTATCAATTAAACTTGCAATATAATTTGAATCACAATCTACATAAGAATTTTTCATCCCATCAAATGCTTGTTTAATAAATTCATCTGCTGAAATAGGTTCTCCAGTATATTCAGGAATATAATCATCTTGGGGATCTACCCAATTAGATTTTTTAGTTTTAGAATCATATCCCGTGGATTTTTCAAATGCTCTTCTTAAATGAATTTTAAAATCATTTAATGTTTTACAACCTGTATTTTGAACTACTACATCTTCATCACAAAAAGCAACATATAATAAATTATCATCTATATTACAAGAAGTTATATATTCTATTCCTTGATTACTCATTGATTTTTCTATATTTGGTTCTAAAGAATAATAACATTCACCTTCAGTTTCATGATAAATACCAACAGTTATCTTTTTAATAGATTTAGTTTTATTTTCCATGGATTTAAGAGATTCTTTTTTAACAGTAGAAGATTTAGAATTTGCTTTTTTAACAGAAGTTTCTTTTATTTCTGGTTCTCTAAATGGCCAATTATTCTTTTTACATAATTTTTCAAAATCTTTTAATGTTTTATTAACAAATATAATAATGGATTTATTATTAGGATCTATCTTTCTATAAAATATACCTTTTGATAATTCTTTGAATTTAAATTCTTGTTTCTTTACTAATTGAGAATAAGACATTTTAAATATTCTATCATCTTTTAAGAAAGAATATTTATATAAGTTTTCTTTACTTATTTCTTGTATTTGACCCTTCTTTTTTGGTTCATATATAAAACAAGCTGTATTTATCATTTACTATTTCTCCTTTAATAAAATTCTTCCCATAATACTTCTTGATATTCCTGATCTTTTTTAGTAGAAAAATCAAATTTATTATAAATTTGATTATTTTCATTACTAAATTCATTTTCTTTATATTTATCCTCTATGAAATTTAAAAATTCAGGGTGTTCTTTTATAAAGTCCATTGCTTTAATATAAAGTTCTGATATTGAAATATCACATCTTTTTGATTTTTTTATATTTTCTCTTGAATTTATCATTCTTAAATTAACAGGACATGTTATTATAAAAATAGGAATTTTATTTTCCCACCCTTTAGATATTGAATAAATATGATCTAAATGAAATTCATCTTCTCCAGATCCTCTTTTAATATTTTCAGGATTTATATAATATATAAATTCATTGTAAATTTTATTAGATAAATTTCTAGCCAAAATACAGTAATTTTTATAATCATCTATATCTATTTTAGTATAATCAAGTATTATGCCTCTTTCAACTTTAGTAATTCTTGAGTGTTCTCCTCTTATCATAGCTATTGGTTTAAATTTTGCAATATTATCTACTTTATATTTTTCTAAAAGTTTAGTGCGAGTTTTTATTTTGAATTCGGGAGTTTTAATAAAAAATTCTTCCCCATATAAATTAAGCATTACTTTTTTATTAGTAAAAGATCCAAATTCTCCTCTATTAGGCTCTTCTGGATGATTTATTAATTTTGAATTTTTTATTTTAATCCATCTTTCTTCCCAATAATTCGGATTTTCTATCAATTTGTTATTTAAAGTATTTTTGCGATTATCATTAGATTCATCATAATAATGAGGATCTTTTTTTAATTTTTCTTCTCTGGTTTGTTTTGCCTTTTCTCTATTGCTATAATTTTTATCACCATATTTTTCAATCATCGCTTCTTCATGGCGTTTTGAACCAAATTGTCCACATGTAGGATCATCTGGGTGATTTTTTGCACAAGTCTCTTTTTTCTTATCGCGATTATAAGGATCTTGAGGATTATTTTTATGGGCTGTAATATATGCTTGTTTTGAATTATAAGGGTCTTCAGGATTATTTTTATGAGAAGATATATATTTAGAATTTATAACTTTTTCATCTGATGCTGCACAAGAATCGCAACAATAATCATGAATCAAATCTTTTATTTTATTATTACAATTGGGGTTTTTGCATTTTTTAAGATGTTCTATATTATAGCAAATTCTTTTTATATTTGTCCCTATATTATAAAATTCATCTTTAGGATATCTGTTTATAATGTATTTTTTTAAATTAGGTCTATTTTTAAGAAATGGTTCGGCGCATCTGGCAAAACTTAAATGCCCATCTTTTTTTATAAAAATATTTTTTAATAATTCATCAGAATATATTACTTTTTTATCTAAATTTTTATCAAAATATTTAATATACAATTTAATTATCCTTCATCATTTCTATAATTTTTTTTTCATTAATAATAGGTATTCCTAGTAATTTGGCTTTTTTATTTTTAGAACTAGAACTATCAATATCATTATTAATAAGAAAATTTGTCTCTTTACTTACACTACTTCCAACTTTGCCACCATTTAATTCAATATCTTTTACTAATTCATTTCTATTATTATAATGTTCTAATGAACCTGTAATTACAAATACTTTTCCTTGTAATGAAGAAGAATTTGCTTTTACTGGTTTTTTAACTCTTAATATATTTAATAGTTTTCTGAAATTATCATTGTTTACTTTATTATTAAAATAATCTTGTAATGAATTTGAAGCTACATTTCCAATACTTCTTAATTTATTAATATTATTATCAATATCTAATAATTTAGTTAAATCTCCATCTAATAATTTGACAATATCTTTAGAAGAACCTACTCCTATATTTTTGATTCCTAATGCTGTAATAACTTTATGAGGTTCGCAATCTTTACATTTATCTAAAGCCTCACATAAATTATTATATGTCTTTTCTCCAAAGTTAGTTAATTTATTTAATTCTTCTCTATGATTTGGAAGATCAAATATATCAAGATAATTATGTAATAAATCTAAATCTACTAATGCTTCTACTGTTTTAATGCTAAATCCTCTTATATCTAATCCTTCTTTACTAACGAATAATTCTAGAGATCTTATATTTTTAGCAGGACAATCAGGATTTTCACATATTAAAAATTCAGCAATACCATCATTCCTAGTAGTTAATTTTTCACCACATGAAGGACAAACAGTTGGAAATTTAATATTATTTGATTTATCTAAATCTTCATGTAAAGTAGGAATAACCATATTGGCTCTATATACTGTAATTCTATCTCCTATTCCTAATTTCTTATCTTTTATAAATGATACATTATTTAAAGTACATCTTGAAGTTATTGCTCCATCTAAATCTACTGGATCAAATATCGCAGTTGGATTTATTCTTCCTGTTCTTGATGCTATCCATTCAATATCTCTTAAAATAGTTTCATATACATCATCAGCCCATTTAAATGCGATCATATTATTTGTATGATGACCAGTAGCTCCTAAACTATCACCATAAGCAATATCATTAAATCTTAATACTAATCCATCAGTCGGATAATCTAATTTTTTAATTTCATTTTCAAACCAAGAAACTGTTTGAACTACATTATCTTTATTTACTTTTTTATAATCTACTATATTAAATCCTAATTTTTTACAATATTGTAATTGTTTTTCATATGTATCTAATTTATCTATATTAGAACATTTTATTAAATCAAATATATAAAGTTCACCTTGTCTTTGTTTAACTATGTTTAAATCTTTTTGATTTAAAGTTCCAGTCGCAAAATTTCTTGGATGTTTATATTCTCCATTTACATTAAATTTATTAAATGAAGTATAAGTAGATAAAAATTCTCCTCTTAATATTACATGCCCTTTATCTGGGATAGTTTTTGGAATACAATTTAATATCATTCCTTTATCTGTGATATTTTCTCCTACTTCACCATTACCTCTAGTTGCTACTAAAGATAATTTCCCGTCATCAAAAGTAATGCATATGGTGCTTCCATCACACTTCCAAGAAAGCAGAGCTTCTTTATCTTTAATGAATTTAACAAGTTCATTTCTATCTTTAGTTTTTGCACAAGATAAAGCAGGTTCCTCATGAATTACTTTATCAGAACCTGCTGCATTTATTCCCGTAGTTTGAGTAACACTATCTGAAGAAATAATATCAGGATATTGTTCTTCTATCTCAACTATTCTATCATAAATTTCGTCGTATTCCTTATCGCTGATGATACTTTCTTGTTTATTATAGTACGCATCTTGAGCTTCTCTAGCTTTTTTATTTAATTTATTATATTCTTCTATTATTTCTTTTGGAATATTACTTAATGTTTTTAAGTAATCATCTTGTTTCATTACTTTCATTTTATTTTTATCCAATCTTAATTATTAACTATTTGAGCTTCACCAAATTTATTATCATAATCTTCTTGTAATGTTTCATGTTCTGAAATCCAATCTAATACGTCTTCCACATCTACAAATTTACTAGCTTCTGATACATCTTCTTTTTCTTGTTCATCTAATTCAAATGCATTACAGAAATCTTCCCAAGCTTGATTATGTTCTGAAATCCAACTTAATACTTCAGTTAATTTAATTTGTTTTTCTGGTGAAGGAGTTCCTATAAAATCATGTGCTTGATTTTTAGTAAAACCAATATTCATTAATTTTTTAATTGCTGAATTTTCACTAATGTCTCCTCTAATATATTGGTTTCTTATATCATCTTCATCTTCTTCCTTGTCGAAATCATCTTCATAATCCCAGAATAATTGAAAATTATTCTCATTTGTCTTATATTGTTCTATTCCATCAGCAATATAATCATGGAATTCATCTTTATCCACACCTGAAATATATCCTGTAATTTCCACATATGAATCTTCGGAATCATTTAAATGAGATTTATCTACTTCTATACCCAAATATTCTCCAGGATTAGTATCTCCATATAAGTAATCAAAATGATGAGTTAATTTATCCCAATCGTCATCTTCATTTGTAAAAATTTGAAGTTTAAATTTATGTTCATCTTCATCATTTAATCCCATTTTATCCATATCTTCGTTAGATAAATTTTTTATGTCTTTTTCTGACATTCCTGTTCCTTCAAAATTATTATTTTCATAACGAACAATATCTTCTATATCATCGTGATCATCATCTGTTTGAATCTTTAAATCTTTATGTTTCATTGAATTTACACAATAATCAAAATTATCAGATAATATATCAGCAATTCTTTCTTGTAAAACTTCTTCTTCACTATTTGCTTCAATATTATATAAAGATACTGATTTAGGCAATTCTAATTCTTCTTGACTATATTCTTTATCAGAATCTTCATCATAAGTATCCCAATCAATATCATATACTTTTACTTGATATATTTTATCTTTTAATGGGTTGTCTTCTTCTATTCCTAATACTTCTAAAACTTCTGCAATAGTATCATAATAACCATGTTCTTTAGTAACATTATCTACTGTTTTATATTCTTGATTTTTACAAGTAATAGTATAACTAGCATTTCCATAATCAATAGTTAACTTATCATTTTTTAATTTAACATCTGCAGAATCTTCTTCCCATTCAAAATCATCTTGACAATGTTCTTTTAAATAATCATATAACATTTTTAATTTATCAGAATCTTTTTTATCTACTTTATTTACTTTTTTATTAGTAACATTAGAATTAGGATTCCAAGGTTCAACAGGATCACCGGTTTTTGGTTTAATAAATCCACTTGCTCTATATTTAGATTTATCTATTTTACTTAAATCTAATATTTTACCATTAGATAATCCATATGCTTTTACTATTTTAGCACCTGATTTATTAGCATAATCTTGAGCTAATTTGTTATTATATATTTTTTTACCATCATCAAATTCAAATATTTCAGCCAATGGATCTTTTTTAGCTTCTTCAGTCATTCTTAAAAATAATTTCATAGTTCCAATAGTATCAGCTAAAGCATCATGAGCATTTTCAATATCAATTCCAAAGAAAGCACAAGCAACTACTAATTTCATAGGTATTTTAGAATATAAAGCAAATTCTTTTTGGAATAATTTCATAACATCTACTTTTTGAGCTTTAATTTTATATCCTAATTCTTTTTCAAGCATAGGAAAATCAAATCTATCAGAATTATAACCAATAACAATATCTGCACTATCTAAAATATTTATAAGTTCTTGTCTTCTTTCTAATAAAGTAGGTTTATTATTTACCATTTGAGGAGTTATTCCATTAACTCTCATGGCTCCTTCCCAAGAAGTATGTCTAACAGGTTTAATATAATCACTAAATAAAGTATTTAATTTATCATCAATTATACTAAATTGTAATATTTCATCTTCATAAGGATTTATTCCTGTTGTTTCTAAATCTAATGCTATAATCTTTTTATTTATTACTTTTACTTCTTGTTTCTTTCCTGTAGATTTTCCTGCTTGTAATTTTTTAACAAATGCCAATGGATCAACAGAATTTTCATTTGGATCATCTTCATTTATATTATTTACAAGTTCAATTAAATATTCGCTTGCATCTTCAGGAGCATCTGTAAGTAAATTTATCCAAAAGTTTTTATCTTTACTATTGAATTTTTTTAATACTTCTTGAAATTTATTTGCTTTATTATATTCTTCAAAACAAGAAGAATTATATTTATCAGAAGTAATATTTCCCCATTCTACTTTAAACATTATATATTCTCTCCTTCAGATTAAACTAATTTCTTTACATGTAAAAACTTAATATCAGCAGTTACTTTCTTATATTTTTCCCAAAGAGCAGGAACATTTTTTAAAGCATCTACATCTACTATTTTAGAACCAGATTCAGCAGTTTTAATATTAACTACTAATTCTTTATCCCCCATTTTAACTCTAGTAGAACCTTCTCCACAATCTCTTAATAATACACTTCTATATTGTTCTAATTCTTTTTGTTTTTGTTCTAAATAAGGTTGAGATGCAAAATATTCATCCGCCATATCATATAATTGATTTTCATTAAATTGATCAGCAGTAGCAGTAATTTTCTTTTCTCTTTCTAAAGCAATACCATCATCTACGCTTAATGTTACTTTAGGTTTAGTTTCTTTACTAAATTGTTCAAATAAACCATCTTTCTTTAATTTTTCTACATCTGCTGTATCCCATCCATGATTTACACCAATAAGAACAGAATAAAAAGTTTTTCCATTAGAAAGAACTCTTCCATTATCTACTGTTAATAATACATTCTTTATAAATTCCATTCTTTTTCCTAAAGTATCAGTTTCTCTTTTAGTCATTAACCATTTATTTGCTAATGTAAATAATGCACTATCTTTAGTTGGTATATTTACTTGTTTCTTTTCTCCTGCTGTACTTGGATTCTTTTTAGTTGAAGTTGCTGATTTAGATTTTTGAATTGCTTCTTCTTTAGGCATAGATTCAAATAATTGTCTTGCTTTTTCTATGTCCATATCATATCCAAATACGAAGTTCTTCATATCTTTAAGTTTAGCATTAGCAACTTTAACTTCTTTCTTTAATGAACAATATCCATATTTTTTAGCTTTATATTCTTGTTTTTCAAAGTAAATATTTTGTTTATGAGTAGTTAATAATTCTTTTGCTTCCTTAATAAGATTAATTCTTTCTTGTTGTTTATTAGAAGTTTGATAAATAGCATTACATTGTTCAGTAGTTAATCTTTCTATCTTTTTAGTTTTTTCATTGAAACCATAAAAAGTAAAATAATTTATAGTTTTTGTTTCTTTTACATTATTTACTTTTTTTACTGGCTTCGAAACTGCTTTTTTAGTAACTGCCTTTTTCACCATTATAAAGAACTCCTTTAATTTTCAATAAAAATGAAGAAGAAATAAATATATAAAACAATTTAATAAAAATATTTATTGTCATTTTTAAAAGAGATTAAATATAATTAATTCTTCTTCCTTTTCAATTATTTCAACTATTTATTTTATAAATCAATTTTATTATCTTTAAATATTATACTATATTTTCCGAACTTTTACTATAAATTATATTATAAAACTTGAAAAAAGAGAAGTATTTTTCAACTTCTCTTTTTAATCTATCTAATTTCTTAACAATCTTATTTTAATATTATCCTTCTACTTTTACTTGATTCACTAATTCGCCTTTTTCATTGAATGTAAACTTATAACCATTCATTTCTTTAGTTGTATTTACACACATTGAACCGAAATCATCTGAATTTTGATTATATTCAAAGAAATATGTCTTTCCTGTAGTAGGATCAGTATAAAATCCTTTAGTCATTTGTCCATTTACTGGATTAAATCTATAGTATCTATAAACTCCTTTATATTCTACTAATGCCCATCCAGTTAATAATTCAACTTTTCCTTCTTGATTTATACTATACATTAAATATTGATTAGTTAATGGATCTACTTGCCATTTGAAATTAGTAGTAGATGCTTCTAAACTATTATCTAATAAATTACTTGATTTCCCATCAGATTTTATTATTTTAAATGTTCCTATTGCAACTGGACTGTGATTGTATTTATCTGCTACTATTTCAGGTGTATCTGTTTGTACTCCCCCACCTAAAGGGTTTAATTGATTTGGAAGATTACCAGCTGGAATTCCTCCCCCACCTCCTCCTCCACCAGAACCGCCTCCTCCGCCTCTTGATGGATTATAAGGTTTTACATAAGTCCATTGAGCAATTAAAGTAATATCATGATCAAATAAATATCTATTTCCTACTGGATAAGATGTTCCATTACTATCTTTCCATCCATTAAAACTATAACTATTTTTACTAAATGAGCATCCAGGAATTACAGTTTGAACTCCTTCTGTAATAACCACAGGATTCATATTTCCTGAACCCCCGTTTGCATTAAATGATAACGTATAAGTAGGAACTTGTTCCCATAATGACCAATATTCTTTAGGACCTATATCTGTAGGAGTTATTTGAGTTATTGCTGAACCTGTAAAATTAGGATTATCATACCAACCTCTGAATATATATCCATTAAATATTATATCTGAAGATAATGTAGTAGTTTGTCCATAAGTATAATAATTTATTTCTCCACTTCTCCAAGTTGCTGTTCCTGCTGAACCTGATGTTGAACTTGTTGCTACTTCTTTATGCCAAGTTATTTGATATCTATTTACTTCCCATTTAGCATAGAAAGTTTTATCTACTGTTATATCTCTTGATACTTTAGTCCATTTTTCACCTGTTAATTGTGAATTATCATACCATCCTCTAAATGTATGTCCTGTTTTTTGAATAGTATTATCTGCTTGTAAATTTATATCTCCATCTGCATATTTTCTAGTTCTATTTTTAGAAGTTGGATCTGAACCATCTACCCATGAACCTTCATTTAATTGATAATAAATATTATTTTCTATTTCAGTCCATTTAGCATAATAAGTTAAAGTTTCAGTAGAATTCATATCTGTTACAGTATAAGGACCATTATTTAATCCAGAATCTTTAAACCATCCATCAAATCTCCAACCTATCTTTTTAATATTAGTAGATGTTGGTAAAGATTTTGCTTCATTATATAATCTATTTGCAGGTTTTGTATATCCACTTACCCATTCTCCACCATTTTCATAGAATATTATAGGATAACTATTCATTGTGAATTTTGGATATAAATTCCATACTTTAGTTGAATTAGCAGGTAATGTTAATACAGGATTTCCACTAAATGTAGTTGATTCATACCAATCATTAAAGGTATGTCCTTCTTTTATTACTTTATTTACTGTTTCATTTTTAAGATTATATGATTCAGTAAATAATCTTGATGTTATTGGTGTAAATGATGTATCCCAATTCCATCCTGAACCTGGTGTATGATAATTAATTGCATAACTTAATTCTACCCATTTAGCAGTTAATTGTGTATTATCTGTTATATTTGTATTTTCAAAATCAAATGCTGTATTTATATCATTATAATACCAATATTCAAATTGATATCCTGTTTGAGATAAATTAGCAGGTCTTGTTGATTTTGTTCCATTTTCTATTCTTTGTTTAACTGGTAATGTTCCTGTATATAAACCATCAGAAATAAATGTTACATCATATATTATATTCCATTTTAAATATATTGTTGTATCTTCATATATTTTTTGATTCCAATTATATGGCGTTGTTAATTCCGGATTCGCATAGTAACCGTGGAATATATAATTAGGATCTGTTGGATTTGATTGTTCTGGAACTGATAATCCCCATAGACAACTTATTGTTGCTTTAGGATTTGTTATATCTATATTATTTCCATTGTTAAATGTTATTTCATATGATTTTAATGTTGATAAATATCCTCTTGGTCCTTCTTCTTTATCTACTACTGCATATGTTTTATCTTGATATGAACTGTTATATGAGAAATTATTTTGACCTTTTAATCCAGAAGTATTATTAAACATACTATCACTATTTACAGTAGTTACATTGCTCATATTCCATAAATCAGGATCTACATATATTTTAGTTAATGCTGAATTACTATCTCCAAACATAAACTTTGTATTAGTTACATTTGAAGTATTCCAACTCATTAAATTTATAGAAGTAAACTCACTATGAATAAAAGTTCCATGCATATTAGTTACATTACTTGTATCCCAATTACTTAAATCTAATGTTATTCCTGCTTTAGAAGAACCAAACATATACTCCAATGAAACAGCTTCTGAAGTATCTATTTTGTCTAATCCTTCAAAATTAATAAAATTAGGTCCGTTAGAATTGCTTGCTTGACCAAAAAAGTTAGTATAATTAGGTATTTTTACAGGTGCCACTACTATTGCTTTACTTGTATTTTGTCTAATTCCATTTGGATTAGTTGTCGCATTATAAAATTGTAATGCAGCTCCTGTTTTAGTAGCCCAGTGATCTGAATAATTAGTATTTACATTATAATGATATCTATAAATTACTCCTAAATCTGAACCTACATATTCTTCATTGGAAATGTATACATTATTAGTATCGCCTACTTTTGTATACATATAAGCATCATACCATTGTTTACTAACATCCCAATCATCATTTTCTAATACTTGAACAGTAGTAGTTGTTTGTTTTCCATCCCATGTAATAGTTACTATATTATTTCCTACTGTTGTAAATGGAGTAGTTGTACTTGGATTAAATGAAAATTCATTAGCATTTTCAGTAGTATATGTCAATTCTCCATCAGACCCATCTGTATAATTTAATTTTAAGATAAGTCCTTGAGGTTTATATGCTTCATTTCTACTTTTTATATATTTTCTTTTATTTTGTGGAACTTTTACTTCTATTGTATCTACTACTACCATTTCTATAGGTGTAGTTAAAGGCCATTGTCTTGAATCTTCATCAGTATATATTATATTTATATCAGTTATTCCAGGAGTTAATTGAGTATCAGTATTTGGATTAAATTCAAATCTTCCAGGTCTTGTATTATAAGAAATTAATTTAACAGTTCCATCTGAATAATTTTCATTTACTTGTAATCCTGCAGGTTTAAATTTCTCACCTGTTCTATATTTATAAACCGCTGATCTAGTTGCCAATGTTACAGAAGATAATTCATATACACATACTTGATATGTTGGAGTTCCCTCTGATGAATTTAATACTTGTCTACCTAAATAAGTAACATTTATATTAAAATCATTATTTACTGTATTCAATACCGATTCACTTGCTACAGTTCCATTAAATCTAAAATTAGTAGGTTCATTATTATATGCTACTGTTGTTGAATATTCCTCATCTCCTACATATTTTAATTTAATTCTTAATCCTGAAGGATTTAATTTCTCACCTTTTTTATATTTTCTTAATGATTCTCCGGGTAAATTATCAACTTTTATTTTATCTATATTTTTAACAGTTATATTAAAATTAACTGTTTTAGTATCATAATTTTTATATTTAATAGTTACATATGTTTGATCTGTTAAATTCCAATTACTTGGTAGGTTAGTAAATTGAAAATCAGATTCATTATCTGCATAAGTTACTATATCATATAATGGAGATATTGTATAATTTAATTTTATTGATAAATTAGTTGGATCAAATGTATCTCCAAATTTATATGAATTTTTCGTTGGAACTTGTGATATTTCTATTGTATTTACTTCTAATTCACATGTAAAATATCCAGGAGTTGTAGTTGTATCTATTCTTGCATATTCTTTATCTACATGAGTATTACTATATTGTGTATGAGCTCCACCTTCCAATTTAGTACAACCTACGAACATATTATCACCGGTTGTAGAATTTTCAAATGTAAATGTATTTCCTACTTCTATAGTTACTAATTCTGAACAATTAGTAAACATATTTGATATATCTGTTGCATTTGTTGTATTAAATCTTTGTATATCTAATGCCGTTATTGATGATAATCCTTCAAACATTCCATTGAATTTAGTTACATTTGAAGTATTAAAATTATCTCCAAAATTAATAGCTGTTATTTCAGAACATCCTTGGAACATACATTGCATATCAGTTACATTTGATGTATTCCAATTATTTCCTAAGATAATTGTTGATATTCCTTGACAATTATTAAACATATATGCCATATTAGTTACATTAGATGTATCCCAATTAGTTATAAGACTAAAATTACTAAAAGCTCTACAATTTCTAAAAGCATATGACATATCAGTTACATTAGAAACATTTAAATTATGTAAATTTTGTATATCTATTAATTCACACCCATCAAATAAATGAGATATATTTTCAATGCTAGTTCCAAAATTAAATATACATATATCTAATGATGTTAAAGAAGCATCACTTTTAAACATATTAGATATGTTAGTTACATCAGAACCATTTAAATGAATATTATTATCAATATTTATTGATAATAATGAACCAAATTCACTAAACATATTAGAACAATCTTCAAGAAGTTCAATATTTTTAGTAGAAGAACGATCGCCAACTACAAATATATCTATATCTGTTCCGTCTACTTCATAATATAATCCTGTATCATAATCAGAATCTTTTAAAGGTTTTATATCCACATCTCCGTCTATATCACTTTGAGATTGTTGAGATATATTTATTGTTGTTACTGCACCTCTATTTACACCTGTTATATAATCAAACCAATTATTAGGTAATTCTGGATTTGCAGGAGAAGCACCAAATAAAGGACTTCCAAATAACATAACAGGTTCTATTTCTACTAATTCTATTTCTGAAGTAGTAGCAATTTCATCTTCTGTCTTTTTATTATTTTCTTCAGGCTCTTCTTTATTAGTATTTATATTATCTTCTTCATCTATATCTGATTTAGTTGCTATATTATTTTCTTGTTCATTATCATTAGATTTTTTAATATCTAAATTATCATCTTCTGGCTCTTCTTGATTAGAATTAGAAGTAATATTATCTTCTTCCTCAGCTTCAGAATTAGTAGCAATATCTCCTTTATTTTTATTATATTCTAATTGCTCTTTTTCTTGTTCTTCTTTATCATTAGAACCTTTTAAATTATTGGTATTATCGTTTTCAGAAGATGAATCTTCACTTTTATCACTTTCATTATTTTCAGGTTTTTCATCTTCTTCTGGTTCATCTTCATAATCTTTTTTATCTTCAGGTTCATTGTCATTTAAATTATCAGAAGGAGAAATTGAATCATCTTTATCCTCTTTATGTTCATCTAATTCTTCTTTTTGTTGATTATCAGAATCTTCAGAATTATTAGAAGAATTTTCTCCTTCCTCATTATTTTGCTCTTCTTGTTTTTCTTCAGAATCAGAGTTATTATTTTTTTCTTTATCTTCTTCTGGTAATTGATATTCTTGATTAGTAGTTTGTTCATTAGTTAAATTATCAATTCCTTCTGCTAACGTTGTAAATCCATTAGTAGAGAAAATTAAAGAAACTAATAATAGTATTGATATTGTTTTTCTTATTTTGTAATTCATTAGTATTACACCTACCTTTATTTTGTGTGGAAATTGATTTTCATCTTTCAAAATTTTTAATTATAGTTATCCTGTACTGTTGAATTATCTATATAGAAGAATTTAGATTTTAATGCTGTATTGAAGTTCAGTTTGACAGGAACACTTAACCAATGGGGATAATCAGATGTTTCATATGCATAAGAATGAGTATAATTTGAACCATCTATATCTATTACACATAATGTTGCTATATAATCTGTTTCTCCTCTTCCTGCATTAAGTAATGATTTTACTTTTCTTTTTTCCTCATCATCATTTGAATTCATTATCTTATCTATTGTAGTTTGATATAAAGGAGAATCACAATTCCAATAAGCCAATCCTGTTCTTGGATCAATTTCTTCATCATCATTATATTTGAAGAAATCAGACATTTGAAATCTTAATGTTCTTACTTTATCTTTTAATGCACCGGGTTTAGTTAAATTATCATCTTTTTTGCCATCATTATTATTATCTGTCCAATTTTTTAAATCCCATTGATCTACTGCTTGACCACATAATGCAGGATCCATAACTAACCATTTTGTAGAACCATCAAAATCTAATTCATATTCAAATTGAAATTCTAATATTCCTATATCAGTAATTCCTTCATTAAACCATCCTTTTGTTTGTCCATGGCCTGCACTATCTAAATAGCTTTTTCCTGATGGTCTTAAATTTTCTCCTCCGCATCCAAAATCAAGACAAGCTAAATGATTTGTCAACCAACCAGACATTCTTTCCATTTGCTTCCATCTTTCATTTGGCAAACTATTTATAACATTTGCAAATAATTCATCTATATCTTGGCCTTTATCAGTTTGTTTATCTTTAATCTCACTTCTTATATCTATTGTTTTAGCATATGAAGTAGATATATTTAATAAGCATTTATCCCAAGTTCCATCTGAATCCAATTTATTTGGGTCTGAATAATCCCATATTTTTAATAAGGCTTTATTATCTTGTCTAGTATCTATCCAAGCTTGATAAAAATGATAATCTTGATTTATTCCTTTTATTTTTATAGAATCATTATGTTCTTCTACATCACCATATCTATTTACTAAATTATATTTCTCATGTTTTGAATCTAGTTTGTTTCCATTTCCTCTTCCTGCTGTTCCTGTAAATGAACCAAATGAACCACAAGCACCTTTAGATTTAGAACCACCTATTATTTGTTCAGTATCATTTTCATTAGCGCCTTTAACACATTGAGCTACTTGTTCAAATAAATGTTCTTCTCCTTGTCTATATATTCCTTCAGCCGCAACTAATTGCAATCTCGCGTGTCCTAAATTCTTTTCTATTTCCCCATACATTTGTTGAGCACAATGATAAGCCGCTATTCCTGCAAATGGATATTGTTGACATTGTTGTTCTCCCCATGTATCTGAGCCTGCATCATCATCGCATCCGCAATAACACCAAACACTTCTTCCTTCTTTTTCACTAGTAGAATTTGAAATAGTAAGAATTTCTTTATAATTATAAAGAGGTATAAATCCAGTAACTGCAAATCTTAATTTATCTGCTTTATTTGAAGTATCAGATGCTTTAACAAATACTGTAGAACCACCATTAACTACACAATTTCTATCTCCACCATTAGCATCTAATATTCCTGTTCTATCTAATCCTTCCATTGTAGATGACCAACCATCCCATTGACTATCTATATCTAATGTAAATTGTTTATCTGTTTTATCTCCTCCTATATTTGTTGCTGTATATACTATCAATGGATTTGTTATCCTTGATGGAGCAGATATACAATAAACATCTTCCCATTTATTAGGTTTAGTCCAATCTACATATTTCATTTTGAAATATGGCCATAAATAATTTCCTAAATCAAATTGACATATACTTAAACTTACATTATTATATAAGGCACTTACATTTTCTCCAGAAGACATATTTTGATCTTGTTCATCTTCTCCGTATGTTCTTCCTGACTTCCATATTTTGAAAGGCTCCATAGTAGTAGTTATAGGTGAAAATATTTCTCCACCTGCTATATTTGAAGAACCATCATTTTGCCATTTCTTATTATCAGATATTGCTACACTTCCATTTTGTTCGGGACAATTATATATTCCGTCTGCATCACACCATGCTCCGCTATCCGGAAGCCAATCCATATGAGTATTATCAACTAGTCCTTTATATGTTATATTTCCTCCTGCATAACTTCCTATAGGAGATGGATCTATTGTTATGTTTATTGTCGCTTCACAATCAGTTTCAGAACAAGCATCTGATGAACCACATTTAAAATGATTTCCACACGTTACTTCTGGATTTTCATAAGTACTTTCATATGAAAAAGACAATGAAGCATCTGGTTCATCAGGTTCACTTCCATTTTCTAATCCAAAATAATTTATAAATCCATGAGGTTGTTCTTCGTCTACATCATCTCCTGTCCCAAAATAAGTTCCACATGTTATATGATTTCCTGACATAGTCCATGTTCCATAAGCACCTTTTTGTTTTCCTACTTCATTAAATGCCATGTGCAACATCATACATCCTGAAGTATTTACTGTAGATGGCCATTGACCAGTTCTAGGAACATAAAAATAAGTTTGTAATCCATTCTTATCATTTCCATTATTAGTTGCTGGTTTAGCATTTTTCGCTTTGGGGTCTCTTCCAGAAGCCCATTTAACAGTTTCAGTTATTGCCCAAGCATTATTAGAAAAGATTAAACAAAATATTAAATTAAGTATAAATATTTTTTTTATTGCATTTTTAAATTTTTTCATTATTTATCCTCTTCTTTTGGCCATTTATCATCAAATAATTTTTGTAATTCTTTTTTATATTTTTTAGTCTTATTATTTATAGTTGTTTTTATTTGTTTTCCAGCTTGAATAACACTTACATTTCCATATTTTATAATTCTTTGTTTTGCTTCCGATTTATTAGCATCGGAAGAATTAATATATTCTCTAATTTCCTTAAATACTTCTTCTGTATATTGCTCTGCTTTATCTTTATCCATTATATGAATTACTTTAGCATAATCTCTCATAAATACATAATCAGTTTCTACTAATTCTACAAATCCTCTCTTATTTACTGGATTACTAGTAAAACTATTATAATCTAACATGGATTCTATTTGGCCTTGATAATTTTTAGGTAAATCATCTACATATCCATCAGATCCTACTAATTCATTTAAACTTATTACATCTGGGTTAGAAGAATTTATAGTAGTGCTATAAGATTTAGCTTTTAAATATAATTCTTTAGCATAAGAGTCATCTTTTATATTTTCATCTATTAATTTTGCTTGTTGTCTATTATTTCTAGTTAATGTAAATTCATCTTCTATATCTTTTGGATTTACAAAAGATATATTTTCTCCTTTATAAAAAGATTCTATTGTTTTATCATAATCAGAACCTTCAGGAATTAAAATATATTGTTTCAAAGGACTTCCATTTAAATTAGTTATATATTGCTTTCCATTATATTCTACAGTAGTAGAAGAAGTTCTTAATGAATTTCCATTTGCCAATTCAGTTCTATATCTATTACCATCTTTAGTATAATATACATAATAAAAACTTCCTTCTTGAGGTTCTACTGCTATAACATATCCATTTTCATCTATTTTTGCTATATGTTCATTTTTACCTAAATAAGGAAGAACATAATCTTTATTTAATTTAACTAATTCGCCTTTATCATTATAAAAATATCTTATATAATGATCAAATTGATTTACTTTAGAACCACCTCTTTGTTTTGATAACATTACATAACTTACTTTTCCCATTGGCGTATCATATTCATCGACGAAACTTAAATGAGCATATTCAGGATCATCTCTATAATCTTTAGATTTTTCATAATATTGAATATTTATTTTACTTTCAGATTCATCTACGTATTCTAATGATTGAGCTGAAGGAACGGTATATTGTTTATCCTTTTGAACATAAGATTCATTAATATTTTTAGTAGGATCAATTTCTTGTGAAGTTTGTCTTACATCACCATAAGGGTCAAATACATCATTTATATCATAAGATTTAATTTTATTTATATCTTCTTTTACTTGATTATCTAATTCAAGAATAGATTGAATTAAAGAAGGATCTTCTTCTGCAGTATCTTTAACATTAGAACAAGATGCTATTATACTACATATTATTGTAATTAATAAACATATATAAATTGTAAATAAATAACTATTTTTTCTCATCTATTCTTTACCTTTTAATTCCACATTTTAGAAGCTAATACATAAATTACAGGTATTTCTAATCCTTCATATAAATAATTATCAAATTTATATCCTTCTTCTCCTTGTTTTCCTTTTTCACCTAGAAAATATAATTTAACTTTTGATTTATATGCTTGACCTTGTAAATAGAAAGGTTCTTTGTCTGTAAAATAATAATAATAGTGCATATCATCTACATCATATGCTTCACTCCAAGTAGAAGTTCTTGTTGCATTTGTACTTATATTTGTTATATCTGTCCATTTAAATATAATAGGTATAATTTTATCTTGTTCTTTAGTATATGCAAATTTCCAATGAGAATGTTCATAAGGAGTCAGCCTAAAGTTTTCAACTTCATCCCATACTAAAAATCCTTCATCTTCTGAATCACTTTCATATACATCTATTATGTCATAATCATATCCTAAATCTCTAACATATTCTTCTTCTGTTAAAGGTAAAGTAATTTCTAATTGTTCTATTAATATAGGATCTTCTACTTTATTATTTAGATATTCATATAATCCATTAACTTTAGTATTATTAGAACATCCAAATAAAGATAAAATTAAACTTGCAATTAATATTGTAGATAATTTTCGCTTAAACATATTACTATTTCACCTCAAATTAAATATTTTTACTGATCTATCAATGGGCTTCCAGTTGTTATATCTATAAATTGTGCTACAAATCTATATGCTGAAGTATTTGCTTCTTTTAATACCATAGGATCAATTAAATACCATCCTATTGCACATCCACAACTTGCTAATGCATCTGCAGTATAGAAAGTTAAATTATACATACCGGATAAACTAATTAATTCATCTAAATCTTCTGATCTAGGTTTACTAATCAATTTCCAAACGGGAGTTGAATATAAATAATTTCCTTGATATTTAAGAGTTCTTGCTAACCATTCACCTATTCCATAATAAAGTAAATAAGGATTCATACCATCTACATATATATCATATTTAGATGTTGTATATGGGAGATATTCATAATCTCTATTTCCATCTTCGTCTTTATATGAAACGGATCTCATATATTCTTTCTTTTGTTGTTGATTTACACATATAAATATATTTTTTGCATTTGCTACTAATTGACTTAATACACTTCTTGGTAAACCTTCTATTGCTTTATTTATTTGATCTTTTAATTCAGAAGTAGGTTTTACTTTCTTTAAATCACTTTTGTTTTCTATATATGAAACCATATTCTTAACATAGGCTGCTAATTCTGCTTGTTGATAAGAATTTATATCTTTAATCCACAATCCATTTGAACCAAAATGTTCTATTGAACCATCTATATATCTATCTGAATCAGCCATTTTTCCAGTTTCAGGATCTAAATAATACCAATTATTATTTCCATCATCCCACCAACCTTTAATCATTTCACCGTTTTTACCAAATAAATACCAAGCATGACTGATAAATTTCCAACCAGTAGCCATATTTCCCATTTGATCTAAATAATATGTTTTTTCATTCCAAACAAGAAATCTATCTTTAAGTTTATTTCCTTGATAATCATAAAATACCCAATAACCAACTTCTCGTGTCCAATATCCTTGTTGATCTCCAGTTCCTTTATTAGCTTGTTCTATTGCTTGAGCTTCTAATGCTTGTTGTAATGCCTGTTGAGCTTGAAGTGCTTGAATTTGAGCTAATAATGCTTGATATTCTGCAGTTTTAGTTACATCTACTTTATTTTGAGAAGATTGTTTATTTGAATTATTAGTTGTCGTTGATTTTTGATTTTCTTGTTTAGCAACTTCTTTAGTTTCTTCTTTAACTTCTTCTTGTTTTTTAGTAGTTTCTTCTACTTTCTTTTCTTCTTGTGCATTTTCAGTTTGAGTAGTAGAATCATCTACAGTAGTTACAGCTTTAATTTTAGCAAAACAAGGTAAAGAAAATATTAAACTAAATATTAAAGTATAAGTTGTAATTTTTTTTATCGTTTTCATATAAAATAACCTCAAAATTCCTTTAATTATTTACAATTGAACTACTATTGGTCTAAAGCCTAATAGTTTTACAGGCCTACGTTATAAAATAATCAGAAACTTTAATTTTAGGAAATTTAATTTTATATCTTGTTATTAAATCTGTTATATTTGTTTTATCTACTATGAAACTCATTATTCACCTCATTTATGATTTAATTACTTTTCCTGACTTATTAAATTTAGCACCTTTATATCCATTAGTAGTATCAGCAGTTAAATAACCATCTCCATCAAATTCATATAATCTATATTCTGCACCACTTGAAATTAATAAATATTCGTCTTGCGCAAATGTTACTTCCCATACACTTATTTCTTTTGTTCTTTCTTCTCCACCTGGATCGCCCGTTGATGGATCCGGTTCTGTTAGAGGTAATTGTAATTCAATTGATGTTCTACTAGTACTTGTTATAAACCACCAATCTCCACCTTGACTTACCCATTTTCTCTTTGGATTATCACCTTCGCTATATTTATAATACCAATTTACTCCATCTGTAAACCATTTATCTGATGTTCCACTTAAAGGATAAGTATTATTTATATCAAATGCTGAACTATATGATATTGAACCCTTTGATTTATATGAACCGCTTGCACTACCTGCTAATGCTTCTAAATCTGCCCATTTATATGTTGAAGTTGTATGTCCTGTATCTGGATCAGTTTCTTCATCCCAATCATCTGGATCATAATCACCATCTTCATCTATATCCCAAGAATCATCCTCATCATCACTATCATCGTCATCTTCTGATGAATCTCCTTCTGCGCCAGATAAATAATCATTTTTAAAATCTGCTACATTATTAACTATATACATAAATGTTCTTTCTTCTGTCATTGATCCGCCAACTAATCCATGCATTGAAGTATAATTAAAATTTTTAACAGTAGAAGATTCATTAAGAGAATCTGATATTACAAATATTGGGCCTTCTGTTTCTACTTCTATAACCATTATTGGATTTGGATATTTAAAAGAATTTAATTTTGTACAAGCTTTTCCTCTACAAGGAGATTTCATAGAACAACCTCCTCCAGATGCTGTAAAAGGACCTACAGATCCGTGATTACTAGGAAAACTTACTGTAATGGTAGTAGTGGGAGAATTACAACTATGATTTTCACTAGTATTATTACAATCTTTACTTGCTCCATCATGAGGTTCTATTAAGCTATGTGGTTCATATTCTCCTTGTACTTTTATATATCTTTGATCTGAAGTAGTATATGAACCAATATTAGCATTAGAAAAAATCATTGCCCATTCATTTTCATATAAAACCATTTCTCTTTTTTCAAATGGTTTTACATCTTTCATTTTTACCCCTATTCCTTGAGGACCAGTGGAATATCCTCCTTTAACAGATGCAAAACAAGGATATGAAGCAAAAATAAATATTAAATTATATATACATAAAAACCATAGTAATTTTTTCAAAATCAAAATCCTTTTTAAAGTGCAATTTGAGTAACGATCGCTTCTACTTTATAAATAGGCAACCAATTAGTTCCTCTAAAAAATATATAAGAAATAATCCACATTAAAGCGATTAATATTAATACTAGTAATCCAATTACGTTTATTTCTATTAAAGGAGATGACCAAGGCATTACATAAGTTGTTATTCTAATTTTTATACTTAAAAATATAAATGTTATTATAATTATTCCTGCTGTCACTGGATAAATCATTTTAATCTCCTAAAATATATTATTTGTCGTTAAATTTAATAAATATTTTTCTATATTTTTACATTGAATTATTGATTTATAATTTTTATCATTGTCATCTTCTTCATTTTTTATTATATCATCTTTAAAATTAGATAATAAATATTTATTTTCTATATTACTGTTTAAATATCTTTCATAATATTTACACATATCTTTATTTTTTAACCATCTTATATATTTAGGATTATCTATTTTATTATCATGTTTTATCTCGTAAATATTAGTTTTTCCTTCTTTAGTTACTACTAAATCCCATTCCCCACCATTAACAGATCTTATTTGTTTAATATCCAATCCTAAATTATAATTTTTATTTAAATATAAATACTTTTTAACTACTTCGTGTTCTAATTGTTCTCCATATACTTCTTGTTCTAATTTAGTTAATATAGAATCTTTTAATTGTTCATCTAAATTATTAAAAGTATCATCTGATAATAAAGCCATTCTTAAAGTGTTATACATTTGATATCTTAATCCAGGTTGAGTAATTAAATCAGCTTCTTCTTCTTTATTTCCTTTTATTTTAGCATAAGTAGTTAAAACATGAATTTCTCTTAATAAATCTTTTATTCCTTTTAATTCTTCTTCAGATAAAGTAGATTTTTTAGAACTTACAAAATTAAAATAATAACAAAATATTGAATTTATATTATTTATATCTAATTTATCTTCAATATCCAAATAAATTAAATTTCCTTGATTATCTTTTACTTGTTTTATTTTATCTAAAATTGAACCTAATTCTTTTGGCGTAAATAATTCTGGTAATTTATCAGCTGTAATTCTATTATTAGTTTCTTGTAATATTTGTAATATGGCTTTTATAAGTTTATCTTTATTTTTAATATCATATAAAGGTTCATTTGTCTTTAATTTATTAAAAGAATTTATTATATTTAATGCTATTGAATCTTCTATATATTTATGAGAATTTAAATATAATTCATCTTTATCTAGAACTCCTCCATGTTTTATATAATAATCAAAATTAGATTCAGGATATAAATATTTATATTCTTGAAAATCAATAAAAGTAGTAGATATTCTTATTGATCTCCTATATAATTCATCATTTTCTACTATATCTAATATATAACTATCTGTTCCTGCAATAACTATTTTCATTCCTTTTTTAACAAATACGTCACTCAAAGTACTTGCAACTAATTTAAAATCTTTTATATATGTTATTTCATCTATGAAAATATATTTATATCCTAAATCTTGTAATTTTTTTATATCTTCTATTAAATCTTTTATATTATTGCTTTTGTCACAATATATAAATGCACATTTAGTATAATCTAGTTGAGTCATTGTGTGATACATTAATACTGTTTTACCTGTGGTTCTTAATCCATATAAAGTTAATATTTTTTTGAATTCATTTTCATCTTTACAATATTTAACTATATCTTTTACTAATTTACGAGGCATGTATTGTTTATATTTATTTATATCTTTTAATAAATTTTCTCCTGTAGAAACATCACAATTAAATCCTTTTTCTTTATTTTTAGATTTTAAATGTTCTCGATATAATTTATTTAATTCCTCTGAATTTAATCCAGAACCATATATTATAGGAGTTTCTATATTATCTATATAAAAGGTTTCACACAATGACTGTTTATGAGCATCTTTTAATCTTTTATGAAAATATTCCCATAAAGATTTAACATCTTTTTCAAATCTTTTGGAGGTGTCATCTTTAGAGATTATAATCTTATTAAAATAATAATCTTGAGGACATAATTCCCATTGATCTGTTCTCATTTTATAAGAATAAACTCTCATTAGATTTTTTACCTCCTTTTATAAACTATATTTATTTTTTCAAAAATTTTGGAAATGCGTATTTTGCAATTTGCATAGAAGATCTCATTTTTATTTTAGGTGCAATTTGTGGTATATCTACTCCTTCGGGTATATTTAATTCTCTTAAATTACACTGTAATTCACCCCATAAATTTTCTTGATTATCTTCTATTATATTTGATAATTCTTTTATAAGAAATTGTCTAATTTTATTTAATTCTTGAGAAGTAAATTGATATTTCATCTTTAATTATTCTCCTTTATATTTGGTAAATATTCTGTTTTCCATTTATTTCTAATTTTATTTATAAGTTCTGTTCTTGATTCATATTCTGAAACATATTTTTTACCTTGAGAATCACCAAAAGGAGATATAAATTGATTTTTTAATTGTTCCACTAAAGTCGTTTTTTGTTCTTTTGTTAAATTTTCATATGAAGCTATAGTAGATAAATCAGATTCTATCATTCTATATATTTCTTTATTTACATTATATATATCTTGATAAGACATTAACTTATCATTATATTGCCCACCATAATTTACAATTGAAATATCTACTTTATCTGTCCATTGCGCTAATCCATTCCATCCACCCATTAAGTTTTTCTTTAAATTATATCTTATCCAATCTCCCATGGAACAATTTTGAGGTAAAATTCCAGATTCTATATCTTTATAATACTGTTGAGCAGCTTTACTTTGAGAGCTATATTTTGCGCTTTTCTCTTCATCTTCTTTAGTTTTCCAATTATATCTAATATTTTCTAATTCTTTTAAATTTTTAAATCCATTTGCAGTTAACCATTGTTGAATATAATTTCTTTCATTGTCAAAAGATGCCCATATTTTATCATGAGAAATTTTTACTTGACTTAAAGAATAATTTTTGATATAATCTGAAGAATATGGTAAAGCAGTTTTTTGACCGGCTTTATTTTCAGATTTTGCATTTAATTCTGCATTTATTTGATTATTTAAATCTATTTGTTGTTGATCTGCTATTGCTTGAGCTTGTTGTCTTGCATATTCAGAAGCAATTTGAGCTTTTTCTCGTTTAATTTTTTCTTCTTCTTTTTTAATAGAATCATTTACATTAAATAAATAAGAAGAACCTAATTGATTTCCTAGATATTTAAGAACTGATAGATGATCTAAATTATAATTATCAGTGACCTTTATTACTGCATTTTCTGGTAAAGTTACTTTTTGTTGTCCTGCTAATTGATATGCTATTATTCCATAATAAGATTTTGAACCTGAAGAATATCCTTTAACCCAAGTACATATTACTTTAGGACTTCCTTGGTTTAACATTAATTGATATTCATTCCATTGAGAAGTATGAACTAATCCTTGTTCTCCATACTCATCAGTTATTAAAGTATAATTTCCTTGTGGAATTCCTGAAACTATATTTGCCAATCCATTATAACTTTCATATTCTTGATTATAAGCTGCATAAGTATTAGTAGAACCTACAATATTAGGAACTGAAATAAGAGCTGCTAAACTAGCTACAGCAACTTTCTTCACAATATTTTTATTTTTCATCTTTAATTCCTCTTTCGTTTCCTTTGGCTTATATTGCCAAATTTTTTGTAAAGAATCATTAAGTGATACTTTTTCTTTACTATATATTATACCTTGTTTTTGAGGAGATTCTTGAGATTTTTTCTTATTTTTTAATAAAGATAAATTAGGTTTAATATCATCAGAAATATTATTTAATTTTTCAACTTCTTGACCAAATTTCCAATTATTCTTTTTACAATATTTTTCAAAATCTTCAGTAGTTTTATCTAATAAAAGAATAAGTTGAGTATTTTGATTTAATTTAATAGATTGAATTCCTGGAGATAATTTAAGAAAAGATTTATCATATTTCTTAAGAATATCTCTATAAGTAGAACTATTTAATTTTTTAACTTCTTGTAAATCAATTATCTTATTATTTTTTTGAGATAATGATCCGCAAAATTCTTTAATAAATCTAGTTTTGTCTATATATTGTATATTTCCTGTTTTGTTATCATATAGAAATGTTAATGATGTCTTCATTTCTTTTGATTCCTTTTCTATTATTTTACACATTTATATGTCATTGATTCTTTAACATTATTTGATATTCTATTCGTCTAAAGCTGAATAGATTCCTTATTCATCAATTCTACTTGCTACTATTGGATTTCCTTTAGTAGTAGAGGTTGAATTTCCTAAGGCGTGAATTCCGGTATATCCTACCGTATTTTTATTTAAAATTTTTCTTCCTTCTTGCAAAATATTCTTTGCTGTATTTTTATCGCGATAAATTATTTCTCCACATTGAGGACATTTCCATTCTCTATCACTTAATGATAAATCTTCTTTCTTGTATCCACAATGATTACATATCTTACTACTTGCAAAAAATCTATCTACTTTTATGATTTGATTTCCATTCCAGTTAGCTTTATATTCGAGCATATTTACAAATTTTGACCAACTTGCACTTGATATACTTCTTGCTAATTTATGATTTTTAAGCATTCCTTTTATATTAAGATCCTCAATTACTATAACTTGATTTTCGTTTATTAATTGAGTACTTAATTTTTGTAGGAAATCATTTCGCTGATTAGTAACTTTTTCAAACCCTTTTGCTAATTTTAATCTTGCTTTCTCTCTATTTGAATTTTTAGCATTTTCTGATTTATAGTATTGTTTTCTTGAAAACTGTCTTTGTAATTTCTTTAATTTTTTAGTTGCTTTTTCAAGAAATCTTGGATTATTAATTTCATTACCATTACTGTCTGTTATAAATTGTTTTAAGCCTAAGTCTAAACCAACTAAACATCCTGCATTTTCTATTGGAGTATAATCAGTTTGATAACAAATACTTACCATGTATTTATCCGTTTTAGTATGTTCTACTGTTGCATTTAAGATAGACATTTCATCTCTTAATTTACCTTTGAATTTCACCAATCCTAATTTAGGCAAAACTAAAAATAACTTTTTTGTTTGTATATCTTCTACGAATCTTATTGTATCATTTTTATTATGAACATTTTGACATCTATAACTTTCTTTACTTTTCTTTTTACTATGAAATTTAGGAAAACCGCTTCTTTTTTCAAAAAAGTTTTTATATGCTTTGTCTAAATCTCTTTGTGCTTGTTGTAATGAAGTTGATTCCATATCTTGTAGCCAATCATATTCTTGTTTAGCTTTCAAATCATTAAGAAATTTGTTTATATCTTTTTGTTTTACTTTTTTACCTTGTTTAAAACTTAATTGTCTAAAATTTAAAGTTTGATTATAGACAAAGCGAGAGGAACCTATAAATTGATTTATAAGTTGTTTTTGTTCCTCTGTAGGATATATTCTAATTTTTAATCCTTTAGTAATTATCAATTCCCTTGCTCCTCTATGTATTTTCTTAATGTTTCTTAACTTACATTACCAATACTTGAAATGAAATAACCACCTGCGAATAAAACATGTTTGTTATTGTAATAGTATTTTGAAATTTCATTTGGTAATTCTTTACAAATATGATAAGTTATAAAAGATTTCATATTATTTACTATTTTACAAAATTGATGCTTAGGTTTTAATTCAATCATATAGGGAATATGGTCTTTATCTGATTCCATAAAATGAATTTCAAAATCTTTCCTTTTGGCTATCTCTAAACTTAATTCTTTGACTCTTTTGTTAATTAATTCATTTTCTAAAACTTTATATCCATATTTGACACTGCATCTATTGGTCTAAAGCCCAATAGTTTTGCGTGTCAAGTTATAATTTATTAAAAGAAATCATTTGACATACTTTTTGTTTATCAATTATTTCTATTTTTCCTGTTTTTTCATTATATAAAATTGCTTGAGAATCATTTATGACATTTTTCATCTTTGCGATTCCTTTTATATTTTAATTTTATCTGGTAATATTTTTATTCCTGTTCTTTCTTTAATTCCCGCATTTTCAGCCCATCTAACAGCCGCATAAGGAGGATTTAAATCATGTAATCCTTTACTATGAGCATACATATGATTAAATGGATATTTTTCTATTATTTTTTTACTAGATAATCCTGTATATGCTTGCAAATAAGTATAAAATTCTCCTATCCAAGCACATAATATAGGGTCATATTGTAAACCATTATGTTTTTTTAATCTAATATTTTTTTTATTTAATTCTTCTGATATTTTTCTTTTTTGTTCCCACGCCAATGAAGTAGCTTCTCTTGCATTTCTTTTATCACAAGCTTTTCTAAAATTAGAATTCATATAAAAAGGAACAAAATCATTCATGTCATAATGATCACTATCATATTTTTCAAACACTAATCCAGTCTCTTCTGCTAAATCATTTAAATATAAATCTTCTCTCATAATTTTAATCCTTTATATAATTAGAAAAAACATCCGATAAATCATTTTCATCAGAATATTCTATTTTATTTAATTCTTCTCTTGCTTTTTTATCTCTTAAATTATATTTTGCATTATATATTTCATATGAAACAGAAGATATAGGTTTATATTCTTTTTCTAATTTATCAAATGCTTTTTTACTTTTTATAAAATATTGTATTCCTAAATCTCCTAAATGAAAACATTTATTAATTAAGTTTCTATTTAAACCATCTCTTACAAATATTTTAGCAATTCTGAAATAAGATGAATCTGCTCTCCAGCCTCTTAATATATCATATTTATCCGTATTTATTTTGTATTTTTTAATAAATTTAGGAGTTAATAATTTATATCTTTGACTTTCATCTGCATCTCTATGTGATAATAATTCAGCCATCCAGGCTAAATCTCCTTCTTTATCAAAATCTAAAATATTTAAATCAAATATATCTATTGATAATTTATATAAATATCCATCTTTCATTATATCATCATTTGCTACAGCCCATTCTTTCGCTAATTCAGGATATGGAGTTAAATATAAACCATTTCCATAATCATTATATTCTTTTCCTCCTAAATAAATAGGTCTTAATATAGGATTTTGAGAGCCGTGATATAAAGTTATAATATTATCTTCTTTAATTTTAAATCCTTTCTTTTTTAAAATATTTTTAAACTCTTTCAAAGTAATATCTATTAAACATATTAATTGAGAAGAATTATTTTTTGAAGATAAATTATAAATTCCTTTTTGTATTTTATTAAAATTACATTTCTTTGCTATTTCTTCATAAGTCATTGATTCTTTAATATTAAATGATTTTAATAAATTACAAATTTGCGATTTATCTATTATTTTAATTTCACCTGAATCTTTATTATAAATTAATGCTTGTGAGTCTTTCATATTAAATCATTTCCAATGCTCTAAAATGAGAAGCAATAACTACACCTTTACCTGAATCTGTTATATAAAATAATCCATCTTTCTCTTGAATAAGTTCATTCTTAAGTAATTCTTCTAATATAATCTTACACATATCAATATCTATTCCTACATGAACTAATAAATCTATATTTGTTCCTTGATTATTATTTGCTATAAATTGAAGAATAGTATATTGAAGTATTCCTTCTTTAGATAACATTAAGTTTATTCCTAGCATTATATTTTTATTAGTCTTAATTTTAGTATTATAAGCTTCGTATTTTTGAATTACTGAATTGTTTTCTTTATTTTGTACTGCCATTTTGACTAAAATCTCCTTCATCTCTATATTTTTAATGCAATTTTCGATCTTATTTTCTGTATATTATTATAATATTGTTTGCTCGAAACTTATATAAAATATATTATAATTTGTAATTTTCAGTATTTATAAATAAAATAAGGCCATTATTTTATATAATGGCTTTATCTTGTACTTTTTATATGAAATTCATTATTCATTTTTAATCTTGTATCCAAACACCATTTCTATCTACTCTAAATCCATCAGGAGTAGTAGTATTTCTTAAAATCTTACCGTTTTTATCTCTATATTTGTAATTTCCTTGACTATCTGTAAACCATCCATATTCTTTATTATCTTCTTCCATCTCTGGTAATTTACTAGCTTCAGAAGAAGTTGAAATAGTAGTTTCATCTATAATAGGATATTTAATAATATTTAAAGTATAATTAGAATTTATTATATCATATTGTTCATATACAGCATAATATACTTTTAATGCATCAGTTAAATCTGCTTCTATATCAATTACTAAATTATCATCTTCATCTTGAGATACTTTAATATCAAATTCAAATGAGGCTTTTAAAGGATCAATTTCTAAAGTTTTTTCTGTAGTTACACCTTTTTCAATAAATTCTCTAGTAATTCTAACTTTGTTATCTTTTAATGTTTTTATGCCTGTATTATCTACTGTATTCCAAGTAAGAAAATCTCTTAAAGTCGCTTTTCCTCTACCTTTAAAATCCAAATCATTATTATAATAATAAAATCTATTTACATTAAGAAAATCTAATTCTTTAACTCCTACAAAATCTACTATATCTTTAGAATCTTCTTTATATTCTATTCCTTCCCATTCTAATTGAACAGGTTTCTTTTTTTCTCTAGTATAAAATGTTCCTTTTTGAACTTCTAAATTTGCTTTATCTTTATATTTAATAGCAGTTACATTTCTATTAAAACTATTTTGTCCTACTGTTCTTTGTGAATCTCTATAATATTGATCTGCTTTTCTTACAGTATCTACAGTTTCATCTAAATAAACGCCATTTAATTGTAACTCACTAATATTAGTATAATTAAATATTAGATGTTCTTTCATTCTATAATCTTTAAATTCATACTTAAGTTTTTGAGAAACCATTTCTGCTAATTCTTTATAATTTATAATAGAATGAGAACCATCTTCATTTTTCAAATCTATTACATCATCTTCTTTGACAAAATCTTCTTTTTGCCCATTATTAGAATTGTCTTTAGTTTGCAAAGAAGCTTTAGAAGCATAATACTTAATATTTTGAACATCAGTATCTATCTCTTCTTTTTTAGTTTCATATTCATATTTAGTATAATCCGTTTTCCTTAAAGATTCTTCTTTATATTGACATCCAAATAAAGTCAATATAGTAAGGCTCAATATGAAAACTATTTTTAGAAATTTAATGAATTTCACACAATCACCATCCTATTTTATTTATTATTTTTAGAATCATCCTCTTTAGTATTATCTATAAATGTGGATAATACTTGTTGGATATCTTCTTTACGATCTAAAGTTTGTTCATTTAATGTTTTGAACTCATCAATCAACCACTTATTATCAAATTTATTATATACAATATATACTTGCCATAAATCAGCGTATTTTTTATTATCAAAAGTAAATAATAATCTACATACTAATTCTACTTGATCTTGATTGCCAGTAATGAATTGTACAGGCTTGCTAAATACTTCCCAATTTACTTTATCACCATATCTTAAAACTTCATTTCCTAATAAAGTAATAGTATCTTCATAATCTGAATTAGATAAAATAGTTTTATCAGTACTAAATCTTGATCTTAATCCCCAATGTTCTCTACCTTCAGAATCAGTAACTGCTTTATTATTTTGACCCTCAACTAATTTATCATTCATATATCTATAATTAAGAGCTTTACATAATTTATTTAATTCGTTTTCAATTTCTGCTTTTATACTATTTTCAATATCTGTTTTTAAATCTTGTCTTTCTATAGATAATATTTTTTCAGTAGCACCATTAATTGTATCTAATTCCGGTATTCTTAAACAATGTAATTCTTGTGGATAAGCATCGATTATTTTAAAAGTTCCATTTTCTACAGAAATTCTTAATAACCATTTTCTATAATATTTACCCGGATTACCCCATATGCCTTTAGGTAATTCACAAGTAATTTGACCCATTCTAATTAAATAAGTAGAGCCTTCTCTTTTAAGAATTTCTTCTATCCACATATCATTAATAGAAACATCTACTGATTCTCTATTTAATAAAAAGAATATTCCTAAATCTTGAGGAGATATTAAATCACCTGAAGTTAATCTTGAAATATCTCTATTACTATATGCTCTATAAAAATCTTCTACACATTTAGTTAATTCTGTTTCTGTAAATTTATTAGTATAATCTTTAACTGCTTTATCTTGAGCTATATCTAAAGTAGTTATTTCCATTGGAAAAGCAGTTAAATAATTAAAGTTAGTTCCATCTTCATTTCTTTGGAATATAAACATTAATTTGATTCTAGGTTTTACTTTATGAACATCTTTCATAGTAGAACCCCAATCATATAATTTATATCCTTTATAAGTTCCATCATCCTTTATCTTAAATAATGCTTGTGGATTTGGAATTATTGAAAAATAATCTCTAGATATACCTACAATATCATTTAAATCTTCTGCATTATACATTAATTTACGAACTTTTCTATTATAAGCATCTCTACTTTCTTCATCTATTTTTTCATCATCTTGAATTTCTTTTAATATATTTTCATTTTGTTGATCTAATTCATATTGCGCTGATAAATCTTGAGTAACTTCTGAACTTGAAGCTTCACCTACTTCATTAGTAAAGAAATCAGAAAATAAATAATCTTCATCTAATTCTACTCTATAATCTATATTTTCTATTTCTTCATCTAAATCATCTAGCCCAACAGTTCTTCTATAAGTATTAATTGTTTGAATTAAAGTTTTTAAATATATATCATCTACTACTAATTCACCATTTTCATTCCAATTTATTGCACCATATATTCCAATATAATTTGCAGGTTTTTTAAATTCAGCAGGTTCATTAGTATTAGGAATTAAAGTAGCATCAATTTGAACATAATAATTACTTCTATTTTTATAGAAACTTTTCTTAATAGTATTTTTATCTATTTGCCAAGGATCTAATAAATAGTTAAAATAATTATGTTCAGAATCTAATCCACTATATCCTATCTTTAAGAATAAATTATTTAATTCTTCATCTACTCTTTGAGATAATAAAGATTTTTGCTCATTATCTACATCATATAATTCTATAATATGAGGAATTAAATTTCTTCTCATATTTAATTTGGTCTTATATTCCGCATCTAAAACTTTTATATATTCAATTTCTGACATATAAGGACTATTAGTATATTTAATACTTCTTTCAGGAACACATCCGGTTAAAGATACTAATAATAAAGATATTAAACTTATAATTGATATATATTTCTTCATATCATTTAAATACTTATAAAAGTATATTACTCCTTGTTTATTTTAAATAGAGTTTATTGTCCTGCAGGACCAATTACTTTTGATTTTTGTGCTTCTTGAGCGGCTATTTCAGCATTTATACTTTCTTGAATTCTTTGTGCTTCTTCAGCGGCAGCTCTTTTTGCTTCTTCTTCTCTCTTTGCTTGAGCTTCTCTCCATTTTTTAGCTTCTTCTTCTTTCTTTTTCTTTTCTTCTTCTAATATTCTTGCTTCTTCTTCAGCTTGTTTTTCTGATTCTTCTTGTAATTTTCTTTCTTCATCCAATTTGGCTTGTAATTCTTTTTGTCTTTCAATATATTCATTATTTATTTTTTGAAGAAATTCAATATCTCTTACATATGAAGTAAATTCACCTTCATAAGCAATTTCATAATTAACAAGAGCTTTATCTCCTCTCTTCCATTCTAATGAATAAGGAACTACTAATTCATATGTTCCTGGTAATCCTGATATTGAACCTTTAATTTTAGTTGCTAATACAGTAATATCACCATCTTTTTGAGTAGCATCTTGAACATAATCACAATTAAATACTACATTCTCATGTCTATCATATTCCAATTCATTATAGTTGATATCATCTTCCATTATTTGAATCTTTTGTTTAGATTCTCCATTTGATGAACTTGGAACATTATCATTAGAAGCAACTTCTTTATTAGATGAATCATCCACTAAAAGTTCAGATAAAATATCATCATCTGTCTTTTTAGTACTATCTTCTTTTTTAGTAGTTACTTCTTTTTGAGTGTTATTAGTTTTTGGAGTAGCTTTTTTATTACTACAACCTGTAATTACTAATAATCCTAAAGTTACAACTAATACTGCTTTAATAATTTTTTTCATATAATATCACCTCGAAATTATAATATATTATTTTACTTATATAAGATCATAAACTTACAATTTTTTACCGGTGTAAGTTTCTTCTTCTGCTATTTTTTGTTGAACGAAATTTAATTCATCCCTTGAAATACCTTTTCTAAATAATAATTCAAGTAATTGTGGAGATAAAGTTCCAACTTGTTTATGAGTTCCTATTATTTCAGATATTTTACCTTTTTTATCTTTTTTAATATCTTGTAATTCATATTTATATATTGGATTTAATATTGGTCTTGCTCCTTCATGTCCAATTACTTCTGTAATTCCTAATACTTTTCTTACTGAATCACCTATAAATCCTTGATGAATTATTACTTTTATAAAGAAAGTAACATCTTTAAGTCCTACTTCATATTGTTGTCCTGTAATTGAAATTAATCTATTTGTGAATATAGAACAAGCTTCTTCTGGTGAACCTGCGTGGAAACTTGTATTAACACTATGTCCGGTTTGTCCTATAATAAATGCATTATAAAATTCTCTATTTTCTCTTATTTCGTTTATTGAAACTATTGATGGTGAATTTCTTAAAGTATGATTCAAAAAGTTTTCTATTGTATTTGTATAAGAAACTCCTGTTTTACTTTGTTCATTTTCTGCTTCCCAAATAAGAACGTCATTTAATAAGTTATGATCTTCATCATATTTTCTAAAATCATTTTCTACTGGATATTGAATACTTATCATTCTTTTATTATTAGGAATAGTGTTTAATAATGTTTTTAAAAATGTTGTTTTCCCTGAGAAAACTTCTCCTACTACAACGAATGATATATTTGGAGCTATTATTTTACTTAATCTTGCCATATTATCAGATAAAGATTCTGCTTTAACTAATTCTCCTAATGTAAAGTCTTTATCTTCAAATTTTCTTATAGTAACATCTGAATAACCTTCAAGATCTTTAAATTTTGGCTTACCTATTGCTGAATAATGAGTTGCAGAAACACGATATCCTTCAATAGTTCTACCATTAACTAATTTATATTCTGCATTTAATCCCGTTTTAGAATCGACTATTAATTTATTTATATTATTACTTTGTTCTACAGGATCTTTAAATGCTAATTTCTTACCATCATCTCCTATAGCAAAAGAAGATTTATTTTTTCTATCTACAATAATAATATTCTTACCATCAATTCTTATTTCATCAATAGTAGAATCTTGTAAATATTTTTCAAGAATACCTCTATTAAGAATATCATCCACAATAGTTCTAGTAAGATCATTTTTATTTATAGTTCCATCTTCTTTAACGTATCCAGGAACATTCCATTTAGTAATATTTTTATCGATGTATTGTTTAATTTCTTCTTCCCAATACTCTTTACTTCTATTACTTTTATGTCCTTTAAGTTTATTTCTAATATATTCTCTTACTTGATCTTCAATTTTTGTTAATTCTATAACCTCAGAATCATCTAATATTTTAGGTAATTCTGCAAGGTCTCTTAAATCTTGAGCGTTCAAATATATCCTCCTACAAATTATAGAGCATTAAACTCTCTTTGTTTGGTTTTTATTTTTTTATCTATAAGATTGATACAATATTCATTAAAAGCTTGCATTTCTTCATCTGTAAACATTACTTGTAATGGTTTTTCAAATAGTGTTTCAGGAAAAGTAGTACTTATTACTTCCTCTTCCTTGTCTTCATAAAATATTGCTCTTTTATTTTCTAGTTTTTCAATATCCTTTGCTAATTTATTTGCTTTTTCTAATGTTTCCGCTTTCAAATACTTTCACCATCCTTATATACTATTTAATGAATTATACAATAATGTAAATTTTGAGCGAATCCTAATACTGTATCTTTTCCATCACCTAGATATTTTGAATCATTATTATTTGTATGTCTAAATTTTGTATTATCTTCTGATTGTCTATTTCCCATTCCATCTTTAGTATTTCCTATAGTAAATCTTCCTTCATTATTTCCACCCATAAATACTTCATTTGATTTGAATTCTGTTTTAGTGGATTGCATAGTAGTTACTTTAGTTGAATTATCTATTTTAATATTTATAGGATTTTGATAATCTGGTAAAAATGGAATTGCATCTGTAAATACTGAATAAGTTAAATGATTATCTCCTGACATCAATCCTAATACCATATTTATTGGTAAAATACCTTCGTATGAAATAGGAACTGTCCAATTAACATCATATAAAATCTTAAATCTTCTTATATCATTTGGATTATTTTCTATTTTATTTCTATCTAAATATCCCTGATATTCATAATCAGAAACATCATCTTGTTTGAAAATAATTCCTGTCCAATCCATTAATTCTAATCTTTGATCATCATCTAACAAATCATAAAATCTAACATTTTTAGTATAATTTATATCAACTGTTATTTCATTATAATAAACTCTAAATCCATACCATTTAACATAATCTCTACCTTCTTCATCTTTAAAAAATCTATCTCTTTTAGTATAATCTTTAGAATTTACTGAAATAACTGATAATTCATTTACTAATTTCCATCTAAATATTTTTTGTAATATATCTTTATCCAAATAAGTAAATCCTAAATTTAAAGGTGTTACATATTGAGAATTTCCTTTAAATATTTCAGTAGGATCATTATAACTATTTAATGTATTATATAATAAATTATAAGTTAAATTTTTATCTTTATCAAAGTCTGATGCTTCGTCTAATTTTGAATCTAGCCAATTTATATAATCTTTTGCATGTTCTGAATGAACTCCGTCTATAAATAAATCATTATATACTTCTTCTTCATTTGCTCCATCATAGAATTTACCTGAAACTTTAGTTCTTCCATGTGTATCTTTAATTCCATAACTATTACCAAAAGATAAATCTACATTTTTAGAATCAATAGTTGCTGAACTTCCTCTATAAGATTCTTTTGAAAAAAATCTACAAGAATTTTCCATAATAGTTCTAGACATGTGAGCCAATTGTAAAGTTCTTTTAGTAACATTGAAATATTCAAAAGCTACTACAAATATAACACAAAAGAGAATAGTTCCTAATAATATTTTAAAGGTTACTGGAATTATATTACTGCCATCACCTTGTAAAGCTCTCATTACTCTTCTTCTCCTGTTGCTATATTATAATATCTTTCTTGATCAAGATCTGGATAAAATTCATCACAAATAACAGGTTTCATTCCAAATAATCTTAACCCATTATTAGTAGATTCATTATCAGTATTAACCGCATAAGTATCTTTATCTATATCCTCATTAAATCTTTTTCTTGCATCTTTATATGTATCATATGAAGGTTTTCCATTAGTTCTAAAATCTAATCCTCCTGCATAACTTCCCATTGCAAATCTATCATCCCAGAAAGGTAATGGAATTAAGAAATGATATTCAAATACAATGCCTGCATATAATATTTCACCAGCTTGTTTTTTATGTTTAACTCCTGATTCTCCTATAAAATATCCCGGTCCATTTTCATCTGTTAAAGAATCAGTTTTGAAATCTTCTAATTTAGAAGCTTCTCTATAACCATGTCCTTCAGAATCCCATACAGCTATTTGCATATTAGTAACAACTCTATTAATTCCTGGCAAAGTTATTCCAAATTCACCTTCATCTTTTTCAGTATTCTGCATCATATCATCAACTAAATTTTGAATAACTTTATAATCGTGAGCTGGTAAATAATTATGTAACTGTACTGAATTTTGAACCAATGAAGCTATAGTACTTGCTTTTTGATAAAAAGTTATCCAAAGAAAGAAGTTCAAAATTATATAGAAAATGATTATAGACATAAAGAGTTTAATGAAAAACCCAGCGACTTTAGGAACTATATCACCATTTTCAAATCCCATTCTTTACTCCTTTCTTTAGATAAATAATCATCTCTAGTAATAAAATTAATCTGAGAATACACCACCAAAACCACCAGATTGGAAACCTTCTACATCTCTTACATTTTCCCATTGATCTAATGTGTTAAGGTTAGATTGTGCTCCAGATAGATCGTTATTATCTGTTAATTCATTTAAGTCTACACCAAATCCTGCTCTAACTGTATTAACAAATATATCAATTGTTTTTGCAACACCAAATCTTGCAACAGATATAACTGTAATAGCAACTAATACTACTAATATTGCTTTTAATATCCATTTACCTGCTACAATTATGACGTTACCTGATCCGCCTTCACCCATTTTTTATATCTCCTTTGTAATTTGATAATTTTTTTTTTAACTTGTCTCGTTTATAATGTCTTTAGTAATTATATATTATTAACCAGTAAATATACCGGATTGTTGTACTACATATGCTAATGCTGCGATTGAAACTTGAATAACTATAAACATTATTGCCCATACAATTATTCTTGCTTCATATTCTTTTTGTCTACATTTTTCATATATCTTATTTTCTTTTTCTTTAAGAACGGCGGCTCTCATACCTCTTAATTCTGTTTCTGAATCATCACCACCTCTAATTAATTGTTGTTCTATAACTAATAATCTACTTAAATTAGTAACATCTGCATACATGTCAATTAATTCGTTTATTGCTTCTTCTTCAGATGTCGTTCTTATTAAAAAAAGACCTATTCTAGTAAATAATAATAAATCATAATTTTGACTTAATTTTTGAAATACTAATAATCCTCTTTCCAATGGCTTCTTATGATTATGAATAAGAATTTGATATTGGCTTAAAAAGAAATCTCCGAAACCATCTTCCAATCTATAGTTCTGCCCATTTATAGTTCCTTGAATCACTAGATATTTAACAATGAATAAATATACCCATGCACAAGCTAATATTCCAAAATAAATAGGTAATATTTTTATTCTTAAAAAATATTTAGTAACTAATAATACTATAACAGATATTATTGAAGTTGCTATAAAATATATAATTTGTTGAGCATTGAACTTTTTATAAGTTACTTTTTCACTTGAAGTTAAAATATAAAATCTTTGTAATATTTTATTTCTTCTTTGTTCTTCAAGATCAGAAATCCAATATAATTTACGTGATTCTTTGAATTTAATTATTATATTTTGAAGTCTACCTACATAATAATTAAAATTCTTTTTTAATCTTATTTGTAAATTATCTTCTCTGGAATTTAATTTATCTGCTAAATCTTTAGATAAAGTAAATCCTAAATATTTTGCTAAACAAATTACACTTATAGTAGCTACAAATATAAATGCTAATATGAAAACGTAATCGTAATTTTGTTCTTGAGTTACATTTAAGGAATTTAACATTACAATTCCTCCGCTTTCATAATATTTATTCTTAAGTAAACCGCTAATACAACCATTATATTAACTATAGTAAGTATTTGACCCATAAAGAATTTTAAATAAAACCATCTTACTGCTTTAATCATTATTATTTCTAATACTAATAATGCTAATGCCATAATCAATGCTACAACGAATTGATTAAATATTCTTCTCATTGTTTTATTAAGTTCTGATCTAGCTAATTTACGAATATTATTTAATTCAACTATATCTTTAAATGTTTCAATAGTTCCTTCTTCTCTATAATTCATTTCTATATTGACTTTAGATAAAAAGTCATAACTTACATTACCTAAAGACATTTTAAGTATTCTTAATGCTTCTTCCGAATTATAATTTAAATTTTCTACGTTGTTTAAATAATCTTCATAATATTCTCTAATTGATACTGGAATTCTGTTTAAATTATCTCTAACTACTGTATTAAATCCTCTTCTCATTTCTATTGATAAAAGATTTTCAGTATCAATAACATCTATAATTCTTCTTTGTTTATGATGTAATGAAGTTGAAAATAATACACAAACTATACAAATAGCAATTAATGGATAAGTAACTATCAAAAGCCAATTGCCAGTAATACTTACGAGTAAGAAAGTTACAAATCCACTCACTATATATAATAAAGTTTTAAAGAAAGTTAAACTAATTCCGTTAAATAATTCAATATCAATTCTTAATTCATTTAAAAATTGATTGTATTTATTTTCAAAAGTATTTCTATTTTTAAATAATTCTTCTTCTATTTTAGCATCTTTTTTTCTAATATATCTATTTATATTGATTATAATACTTCTAATAAAAGATTTTCTCATGGAATTCATATCTATTTTTAACATAGATATTAATAATCCAGAGGCTAGTAAAAAAGTTACTAAAACTACTATTCTTATATAAAATTCGGTCTTCATTAAATCCTTTTAATATCCTAATAATTTAATTATATTTTCTTGAATTATATTAAAGTTTGTTACATAATCATCTTTAGAATCATCATCTGAATAAATATAACAAGTTCCCATTTTTTCTAATTCATTAAATCTTTTTTTGTAAGGTAAAGAATTAGGAACATTTTCTTTATCACATTTATTTTCTATTTTAAATATAGGAACATCTTGAATTGTATTAAATAAAATTTCTTTATTTTTATCTTTATTTAATTTTCCAGATAATGAATCTACATTTATTTCTATTAATAATTGAGATTCTTTAATTAGAGATTGCTCTAAATAATTAAATGATAAATCAGGATTGATATCCATTATAACTATATCGTAGAAATTTATAATTTTGCCCATAGATTTTCTCATAAATTCAAAGTTATTTTGATCTTCATTGAAATTAAGTAAATCTATAAGTTTAAAAGGAGTTACTTGAATATATTCAATTCCTTTTTTATCTTTAACTAATATTTTGTCAATTTCTTCAATATCTTTATTATAAATATATGTTCTTAATGATATATTATCTTTAGTTGGTGTATATTTACAATAATGATAAGGTTTTAAGAAATTACCATCAATTACTAATACTCTATATCCTTTTTCTTTCAATGTATATGATAATAATCCTATAAATGAACTTACTCCTGCACCACCTTGATTACCATAAACACCAATTATTTTCTTTTTTCCTCTAGTCTTTTCTTCATCTTCTTGTCTACCTTCCTCACCATTAAATAAAGTAAAGAATTTATTTAATTTTTCTTTTACAAATGATTCCATGAAATAAACTCCTTAATCTTTATTATTCAGCTTGTGGTAACGAAATTAAGAAAGTGGCTCCATCTTTCTTTCTATATATGTTGTATAAATTTTCTTCTGTTGGAGTTACTGCTAACATTAAAGTTGCTGCTTTTATATTTCTCTTATAATCTTCTGTTTGCATTAATTCTATTTTATCAGATGTTGGTAATGAATTTACATATTCATTATAATCTAAAATAGATTCTCCATTGGAATTCAAAATATCGGCTATTGATATATTTGTAAATAAATCATCTATTTGCAATAAGTCGAAATCAAAATATGTTTCTGAAGTTGATTTTCTTTTTACAGAAGATCTAACAACTGCAGTAGATAATGTTTTCTTATATAAGCATTTAATATTAATTCTATCTCCAACTTCTAATACTTTCTTAAATGTATTTAAGTTAGAACCTGAAACTGTTAATTCTATAATATTTTTACCTGGATAACTATATAAAAACATTCTTGTTTTATCTTGATATGTCTTTATGCAATCTTCCCACATTAATAAATCACCATTCTTCTTAGAATAAGCAAAGAATACAGGTTCAGAAGAATTAACAATTTTATTAAGATTTTCTTTATTCCATTTAATTAATCTATTAGTAATCCCTGCTCTACTTTGCTCTAATCCATATCTATAAAATTCTTTTTCAGTCATCTTATACTCTTGTAAATTATCCATAGTTATCATTTGATTTCTAATTGAAGGTCCCCTTAAAGCAACTACAGAAATTGTATTTTGAGTAAGAAGATAAGCATTTATATTTATAGCAGTTAAAACTATATAGAATATAATAGTTAATCCTAATATAATTCTTGTACTATATTTAGTAAATGTTTCTTTACTAATTTTTAACGACTCTTTATGAAATCCAGCCATATAACCTCACTAAAGTTTAAAATATAACATTAAATAAATTTAAATTTCTTTTTCTTTTTCGGTTTTCTATTTTGCAAAAAGACTTCACAATTTTCTTCTTCTGGATATACTTGTTCCATATATTTAGAACTTAAACTAGAAGCACAATAAAAATAACTGTGATCTCCTTTACAATATTTACAAAATTTACAACGTTTAATTACTTTATGCAACTCGATTACCTCACGGAATTAAAATAATTATTAGAGTTTTGAAAAGATCTCCTACTTTTATTTATGCTTCTATGATTTCTAATTTATTTTGCAATGTCTTTTTCATAGTTTCAATAATGTCATAATCATCCTTATTCATTATTGATTCCAAACCTTCTTTATAATCATTTAGTATTGCTACCAGTACTCTTGCTTCTGCTCTATCTATCATATGAATTACCTACCTAAATGTATATTAAAAAACAGAGGAGAATATTTATTTGAATTCGCTATCCTCCTCAAATTCTTGGCGAATTATATTCAATTAAATCTTATGAGAAATTTTTTATTTCTATACTTATATTTTAAAGTAATTGTATTAAAAATCATATAAAATATAATATAAGATTAATATTTAATAAATATTACTTAATCTAGTATATTTAAGTACTTTTCTCCTTCTAAATCAAATACTTCACCATTAATTTCCTTAAAATTAGTGATTTTTTGTGAACTTTCTACATAGATTTTACCTCTAGCATCTACAGTATAGTAATTTTTAGAGTTTTTATCATAATATACTCCAGAAGTTGCTAATTTTCCTTTTTTAGGAATTAATGTTAATTTACCTGCTTTTACTTTAATTGTGAAATTAGTTAATATATTAGTAGCTGAAGTTACTTTTATATCTTTACTTGTATCTGCATTTACATTTTTAATTTCATTTGATTTTGTAGTAGAACTATTATTAGTATTTTCAGTTGATTTAGTAGTGGAACTATTATTTATATTATTAGCATTATTAGAAGTATTATTTGAAGATGAATTTTTTGAATTAGGCGATTTTTTAACTGCTTTAGTTGTATATTTTTTATCATTTACAATAGTATATAAATCACCCGCCGATTTATTAGTTGCTCCTGATACTGTTATAGAAGTTCCTGAATCATTTGCTTTATATAAATCATATTTTTCATTATTTTTATCTAAAATCCAATATCCGCTATATAATGCTTCTTTTGATTCTTTATCAAATACTCCTTTTACTCCATCAAAATCATCATTCTCATATATATCTAATCCTATATCTTCTGCATCTACATTTGGAGTATATCCTGATTTAACTGATTTGTCACTGTTAAATAATACTTTGGAACCTTTTTCATTTGTAATTGCTGAACCGCATATTCCATCTTCATCAAAGTAATATGCTTCAAAATTAGAACCCCATTTGACAATTACTATTTCATCTTGAACATATTCTGTAATAGCATATAATCCTAACTTTTTATCATTATCATCAGTTAATTGATCTGTCTCTGTTTCTAATACCAAATAATAATCATTTCCATATTTAAACCATTTAGGAGATGTTACTTTTGTTTTTGAAGTCCAATCATCTCCTATTGTTTGTCCAAATTGTAATGGAGAAGATGAATTACTTGGTGAATATAATTCTCCCTCAAATTTATTTCCTGATATTTTTTCACATAATTCATCATACATTTCATTAGCAAAAGCAGAGAAGCTTAATGCAAATGTACTTAAAATTATTGTTAATATTGTAATAATCTTTTTCATAATTTACTCTTAACTCCTCTTTATTTTACTAAAAATTTAACATTTCCTATTTGAACTATTTCATATGTTCCGGCTGTTCCACCTAAATTACCAGTTTGAATATTTGTTATTTCACCATCTTCATTTAAAGTATAAGTTTTATTATCTACATTATTATAATATTTTCCATTAGATAAGAAAGTTTTATCTTTTAATGATAAAGATAATTCTCCATCTGAATTTACTTGGCTATTATTTACTGCACCTAATAAATTATTTACACTTGTATAATTAGTAGTAGTCGCAGTAGTATAAGTTTTAGTAGATGTATTTGTGGTTTTAGATGAACTAGATGATCCTGAATTTGATATTGAACCATTTACTACTTCTACTTCTTCTGCTTCTTCATATGATGAACCATTTTTCTTCAAATATTCATTTATTTTTGATAAAGAAGTTCCTGCGCTTGATATTGCTTTAGCATTTAATGGAGAAGTTGCATTTATTAAAGAATAACTTGTATCTGTTTTCTTTAATATAAAGTAACCATTTCCTAATACTTTATAATTTTTAGAATCTTCTTTTTCTAATATATATTTTGTTCCGGTTGATTCAAATTCTGATTTATCATATACTTTTAATGATGATTCTGAATCATCCATTGATATTTCATGTCCTGATTTAATAGAACCATCTGTATTTAATTGAATTAAACCTTTAGAACCTGACATTCCATTTGGTGAACTTAATAATTTACCATTGTCATCAAAAGTATAAAGTTTTTTATCTATAGCATATGTTCCTTCATTAATCAATTCACTTATTACATATTGACTTCCAGAACCTTTTAATCCTTTAGTTTGTTCTGATTTATTTTCATCTGACCAAGTTAATTTATTTTCAGTATTAGTAGCAAAATACCAATCATTACCCCATTGAATCCAAACACCTGTTCCTTCAGTTGTTTTTTGATTTACTGTATAAGGTTTCCATCCATTATCTTCAAAATTATCCCATTGCCAATTTTGACCTTCATCATTATCTTGTTTAGTTAATACTGCTGTTTTTGATTTATAAGATTCTCCTGTAAATTTACCATCATCAAATAATTCATCTATTTCTGAAGTATCTGCGTTATTTGAAATATTAGAACTATTATTGGTATTTCCTGTATTATTTGATGGACTAGGATTAGGAATTACAATATTAGATTGATTATTTATTGAAATTGAATTATTTGGTGTTAATGGAGTAGAATTATTTTGAGATGTTGAAAAATTACTACTTCCTGATTTATATTCTGATTGTTGTTTATTAAATAATGATAATAAATCATCTCCTACTTCAGAACTTCCTTTTTCTTCTACGTTTTGTAATACCTGAATATTTCTATTATCTTGTTGAGGAACTGATGGTTGATAATTATTAGATTGATTACTTTGAGTAGTTTGAGAAGATTTATTTGAAGTAGATGATCCGCTTCCCCATGTTTGATATCCTTGTGAAGGATCATTTTTTGAATAATATTGAGGTCTCCAATAACCTTCATTATCAAACCAATAATAATAATTTTCCCAACCAGGTGCTCCTCCATTAGTAGTTATATAATACCATTTATTTCCTGAAGGATATTGACCATTGCCTTGATCAAACCAGTAACTACCTTCTGATCCTTTCCAAGTTCCTAAAGATATAGTAGGATAATTATTAGATGCTTTTGCACTAGAAGTACTTCCTCCAGATGAAGAAGATTTTGCATTTACATCTTTTCCTGTTTTACCATTATAAGTTTTACCATTTACTATTATATCATAATAAGTATTTATGTAATAACCTGACATTTCAGTAACTACATTATCTTCGCCGGTTAATACTTCATAATATTGTTTAAATGCACTTTGCAATCTAGTTTTTAATTTTTTTAATGCATCTTCTGCTGAAACATTTGATTCTCCTGAATATTCTGTTGAATTAACTTTAGTTTTTGCTTTATAATATTTAAATCCTTCAGGTAAAGCAGGCCCTTGAACTTCTTTTTTAGTTATTTCTAAAGTATATATAAAAATGACCCCTGTAGAATTATCTTTTCCGTATTGTTTATATAAAGAGTCTTTTATATCATAATCATTATATGTTTGTTTTAAAGAATTTAAAGTTTTAACATAAGAAGTATTTGCTGTATTTACGGTTATGCTTGCTTTTTCTTGATTAGAAACGGGATCTTTATAATAAATCACGTATAATGCTTGATTAGGACTTCTTTTAATGTCTGCAGTTGAAGTTCCTATAAGATAAGTAAGAGTTCCTTTTGATTCATTCCATATCCATTCAGAAGGATGTTTTGCAAATACACATGAAAAGATATTTAAAATAAAAATATTTAATAAAATTAAAAATTTTAATTTTTTCATTTTAAATTATCCTTTTAATTAATTGGTGATTCTACATGAGAATCTATGTAAAATATATCCATTGTTTAATTTAACTGGAGTTGCTGGTCCATAATAAGAAGGTTCAATATTATATGTTTTTCCAGTATTATTTTTTATTACTTCTTTTAAATTATCAATTCCTTTTTGACTCATTTCAGGAATCATTGAACAATAATATTTATTATCTATTGTTATATCATAAATATACATATCTTGTCCAAATTTAATTTTTGAATTATTTACTAAATCTTCAAATTTATTTACTTCAATTTTAGCAATATTTTGTGCAAAACAATTGAAAGATAAAGAAAATAATAAACAAATCCCTACAATTATTCTAAATATATTCTTTTTCACTTTTAATCACCATCCTATAATTAATTATCTTTTATCTTTTAATTCTGTTAATTGAGCTCTTAATCTAGAAAGTTCAATTACCATATTTGATATATCAACCGGATCTTCTCCATTTTCTCTTGCTCTTTTTACTTCTTCTTGTAAATTATCTATTTCTTTAAGTAATCTTTTTTCTTCTTCATTTTCAGTATTTTCTATAACTTGGTCTGAAAAAGTAGAACCGTTCCAATTACCATGATCATCATAAATTCCTGTCTCTGCTTCCATTTTAACAGTTGAAGCTTCTGTAGATTTTTGGATCACCTCCTTAACAACCTTCTTTTTTGGTTTAGTAATAACTTTAGTATTTTTCTTTACTACTTTTTTAGTCTCTTTCTTTTTAGTATTAGTAGTTTTCTTTTTAGTTGCCGGCTTCTTATTTGTCTTTTTAGAAGCTTTAGAAGTTGATTTTTTAACTGCTTGCTTTTTAGCTTTTGCTTTAGTTGCTTTTGGTTTATTTACTTTCTTAACTGTTGCTTTCTTTTTTACTGTCTTCATTTCTTTTTCTCACTCTAACTTATTTTTTAAGTAAGTTCCTTTCATTTTAAATATATTCTTACTGAATTTCTGAAAGATCTATTGGAATTTGAAATAGACCTTCAAATAAATCCATAATCGACATTTCTTTTTTAGTTTCTTGGGTTTTATTATTTTTTATTATAATTGAATAATCTTCTATATTTTCATCAGGTTTAATTCCTAATATTAAAGATAATTCTTTTACATTTAAATTCACTCTTTCTATTACCTCTTAATTAACTGAGCTATATATTGTGCTGTTTTGGCTGTTGGATAAATATCTTGTTTATTTGATACATAATGTATAGGTTTAAATGTTTTATATTGATTTAATAATAATTCTTCATTTGAAAATATATTTTTAATTCCTATTTTCTTTGTTGGAACTTGATTTTCAAATGAATAAGAATTTAATAATATATCTATATTTGGTTCTTTATAATTATCAGATTTAAATACATTATCTTGTGTTCTATATGAATATTCAGGCCTTGATAATAATAATCCTAAAAAACTAATTTGAATTAACATAGATTCATTAGGTTTTAAATCTTTAGATTTTATAGAACAATCTATATCTAAATATTTTATATTTTTTATAATATTATTACTATTGTTTAATATTTCATATCCTACTATTTCTGCTATTTCATTACTTTGTTCTATTATAAAAGGCAATGTATTTTGATTTATTTCTGAAGAATTATAAGAATATGACATAAGAGCTAATTTATTTAATATTTTTATATCATTTGAATGAGAACCTAATTGTTCTAATAATGTTTTATTTTCTTTTGCTAAAGTAGCTATATTACTCATCTAAAATATAATCTCCCTTAAGCTCTTACTAAAATACTACTATTATGATTTTCTTTAATTAATTTATCTGTTATATAAAATTTTGTCTTTATATTATTCTTATTATTAACTTTATTAAATACTTGTTCTAAATAATTAGGAATATTCATGCTTTCTTCATACACTTTATGTAAAAATTGTTTTGCAAATTCTATTCCGCCTTCTGAATATTCTAATATTTTTGGAAAAGATAATAATGCAGATGTCCATTCACTTATTAAATCTATAAAATTATTACTATTTACTAATTGTTTTGTATTTGATGGAGCTAATGATAATATAAAGTCTAATTCTTGTTTTTTAGATAGTTTTCCTATTAAAGCTTTATTTCCACTATTTATCGCATTTATATGATCTTCTATTTTTTTAGATTCATCAGATAAATTCCATTTTTCTTTCTGTAATAATTTAGTAGGTTTAATATCATCTTCTATATAATCTATCTTTTCAACTAATTCATAATCTCCTTTAATTGAAGATATGTAAGAATTATTTACTACTTTACCATTAGTAATTCCATTTTCTCTTGCTATCTTAACTATATTTTTTTCATTTTCAAATAATATATCACCTTTAAAATTAGAAACGCAAAATCCTTTTTCTCCATTATGATTAGTTCTACATAATATAGTTATTGCAGTTCTGTTTTCTTCTCCACCTTTAAAAAAACAAGGATATCTTAAAATATTACCATTAGTCCCTTCTAACATTGTTCTATTAAATTTTGCATTTTCGCATTTAATTTTTTTAAAGTCGGAAGGATTTAATTTTAATAATTTAAATTCTTTATTTAAATCAGTCGATATTACACATAATTCTGTTATAGAAGAATTTTGAGATTCTTTTCTATAACTCACTAAAAAGTTTTTCACAATTAATATATCCTTTTAAATGTTCCAATAATAGATACGATTACTTTGATTTTTACCTTTTAGGCTCTCATGATTTTCTTTTTGCCAGTCATTCATTACTTCACCATCTTTATCAAACCAAATTTCAAAATAAGTATCATCTCCATTAAAATTAAATACCACATAAGATTTATTTTGTCTAAATGTATTTACCAATTTTCCAGGACATACTATATTCTTTTTAGTATCTTCATCTTTTATAGTAATTTTAATTGTTTTTTCCAACCCAGTTCTAGTTTTAATTTTAGAAACATCTGAAATAGATTTAATAATCAAATTATCACAAAATCTTTTGTTACCTATTAAAGTTACTTCTGGAAGAATTAAATAACCTTCTTTCTTATCTTCAAGTACTTTACAACCTCTTTTTCTCATCATATTAACTATATCTTTATCTTTGGTTGCTATAATTGCTTCCATTGGAATAGGTTTTCTTTCTTCAACTTCACTAACAATAAGTCTCTTTTTATCTTGTTCAAATTTATGAATATCAAATATATATAATTTTGAAGAATTAGAGAAATATAAGCATTTATTATCTAAACATACAAATAAAGTATTACTATTTTTATTTAGAAATTCTAATTCTTTAGAAGATAATTGACTATGGTCTTCTTTTAAGTATCCTTTAACATCTTCTACATTATTATAACTGATTTCATAAAAGAATCTACAAGTTCCTAAAGAAGATATTTTGAAAGTATCTTTTCTTTTGTCACCTATGAAAATAAGTTTTAACATTATCTCTAATCCTTTTCTTTAATTTTAAATTTTATTTTCTTCCATATCTTTTTGCTCATCATATCCTTCTTCCCATTCATATTTCTTTTCTTTAGTACTTATAGGAATAATTTTAGTTGCAAGTTTGATATGATTTGCTATTTCTTGTAATATATCTGAAAGCTTTAATTCTAGTACTTCTCCATCTAATAAACCTTTTCTTTTTGCTTCTATAACTGCTCTTTTTTCACACCATAATATTTTAGCATTTAATTCTCTTATTCCAAATCTTTGTTTATTAGCATATGTATCTACAATTCCTATTTGTTCTTCATCTACATCTTCTATAAGTTTAAACATTTTATTCTTTTTTACTTCGAGTTTTATATAAGGCACATAATGTTCAGGAACGTAAAATACTGATCTTAATTGAAATCTTGATAAGAAAGCTTCATCTATATTTGATTCAAAGTTAGAAGCCGCCATTACAATTAGTCTAGATTCTTTAGATTCATTTTGCTCGTTTAATACCTGCATTATATAGTTAGTACATCTATTATCTGCTAAACTAGCCTTATTATTTTCTCTTGATTGAGCTAATCCATCACACTCATCCATAAATAATATACAAGGCTGATTTTTCGGATTGGTTACAAAGTCAAATATCTTTCTTAAGTTTGGTAATCCTGATTCTGGATTTTCTAAAGTAGAAGATATATCAACTATATAAATAGGTAATTTTAATTCAGTGGCCATTATCTTTGCTAAAAATGTATTATGAGTAGGAATATAATTATTGCATAAATAAGTTTGATCTCTACTTTCTACCATAAAACATATGGCTTCATCTTTACCTACATATTCTATATTTTTTATGTGTGCAATTTTATTATAACAATGTTCATTAGTTAATGGTCTAATTATATAGTATTTATTATAATCGTTTTCTTCTAATAATTTATCAGTAGTTATATCTAAAGGTTCATCGTCTTTTAACCATAATCTATTTATATGATCTTTAGTTACTTCTATATAAGAATCATCGTCAAATGTAATTTTATAAATATCCATTATTCCTTGAGGAAATTTACCACATACAGTAGTTAATTTACCTCTACCATCACATATTTCTTCACCTATTCTAACATTTCTTGCTTCAGTGAAATTCCATTTAGTAACAATTAATGTATTAGCTCTAACTGCTTTTCCTAAACCAGGTGCTCCAGTAAATAGAATAGTTCTAGTAGTTCCTAAATTATAATCATATAAATCTTGAGCGGCTTTAAATTCTTCCATAAAGTCTCTCGCCTGATCTTTTATTTTAGCATTTTTATCAAGTAATAAAATATCATCCATTTTATTATTATTGTCTGTAAATGCTAAAACTAAATCTTTTATATCATCATAAGTAGTTGTCCATTTACCTTTAATTTGACTTTCTTTTTTCTCTGACATTTATATAAACCTCAATTAATTATAATTTATGAAATATAATCTGCTTGTGTTAATTCTATAGTATATCTTATTCCGTCATGTGGATCTATCATCTCATTTTCTTGAATAGTAGCAATTTTTTTATTTATTTGAGCTAATACTCCATTTAAATCTGTTATATCTTCTTTAGTTAAATAAAATCCGTGAATATTCTTTTTATAATTAGTTTTATTTTTAGAATCTTCAAGAATTATTGTTTTAATTCTATCTCCATTCATTTTATATAAATAAACATCTATTCTATTTTCTTTAACTGTTTTTATATAATCTCTAAAATATTCTAATTCCGATTGTCTAATTTTATTTAAATCTATTTTATTCTTACGTCTAGGAAATTTAGGATTTGCTTGATAAGTTTTTTCAAACATTTCATTAGCAACAGTTTGATAAATATCTTTATTAAAAATTAAAGTAGTTGCATCATCAGTTTTCTTTACTTTTAATACATTATCTACTTTTTCTCCAACTTGAATAATAGATTGTTTTACTCTATTAATTTCTTTATCTAAATTAGGTTCATCTACATAATTTATCCAATAAACTCCATTTAATACAGCTGTTCCAATAAAGTTAGCACCTAATTCCATAAATTTATTTTTTGGATATTTCATAGTTAAAAATTACCTCACATATAAAGAATTTTTCCTAACTTTTATATTGCTAATTAAGTTATCAGCGGCAGTCATTCCATAATTATCATATATTAAGAAATCATATTGAATCATATTTCCACCTACATTACAAAGTCCTACTCTATATGTAGCTTGAATTTCTTTATTTCCATCTACTTCTACTTTAATATTAACATCTGAATCTTCACCTAATTTCCAATATTCTAATTGATCTATATCTATAATTGAAGTTGCTGGAACTGTTAATTCTTGACCATTTGTAGTAGTATCTATAATTGAAATTGTTCCATATCCTTCTTCACCTACTTGATTATTATTACAATATATTTGTCTCTTTTTAGAAGCAGTTATATTATTATTATCAAAGAAGTGTCTTATAAAATCATCATAAGTATATTCGGGCTCCCAATCACCTTTATATTTATATAATCTTATCAATCCATATGCGTGTTCAGGAATACATACATTAACTTCACTAGTATTAGTTTTAGTATTCCAACTATCAGTATTTATAGAAACTATTCCACCAAAATCTACACTTGCTTCTAGTCCTATTTTTTCTACATCCATATCTTCTTCATCGATAAGAAAATTATTAAGAACTATCTTATCACTTATTTTATTATAAGTCCATTTGCCTGCTTGTAATACAGATTTCTTTTTGAAAGCACCTAAAGTTTTATAGCTTTCATCATAAATGGCAATTTCTTTTCTTAATTGATCATTTTCATCTACTACTTCATCATATTCTTCAGCAGAATAAGTAGTAGTATTTTGAGAATCATCTTCTTTCTTATCTTTTTTATTTCCTATTGATTTACAAGCAAATAGATTTAAAGTCAATATTCCAATTAAGAATATACTTAAAATTTTTTTCATTATTCGCACCTACCGAAATAAATATTTTTATGATTTATAATCTTGATCTAAATCAGCTAATACTAATCCAATTCCTTGTAATATTTGTTGCCCACCTTTATTAACTAATTTAGCATTTTTAATTTTCTTTTGTCCTGCTAATTTATTAACTTCTTGTTTTGGAAGTTGTAATGTTTCTCCTGTACTATCATCTTGTAATAAATATCCCCAATGTTTAGTTCCACCTGCTTGAGTTTCTTCAAATAATGATTTAGTAATAATATATTGACCATTCTTATATGAAACATCTTTATCTTTAGACCAATCTTCTGATGCTTTAGTTGATTTAGCAGGAGTATCAAAAATATTAGAGAAATTATCTTCAGTATTTATATTATTAGAATTATCAACTCCATAAGAATTACCTCTTATTCCATTCTTATGATTACTTACAGCTTTTTTCAAATCAGGCATTTCAGTAGTTTTAATCTCCATTATAAACATTTTATAATTTTCATAAAGTTTAGGCGGATTAGTCATTAAAACTACATCTCCAATATTTATAGGTTTTCCATCTATTGTTAAATTATCATGATTTGCAATAATATATGCACAAGGAGAATTTACTAACTTTTTAGCTACCACTTGAATATTTTTTCTCATTTTAGATTTAATGAATTTTCTATTATCACTTAATAGTAATTTAGAAGGGTCAACTATTTCTTTTTGACCACTAATTCTTCCGGTAAATTCCAATTCACCTTTTTTATTTAAAGACACTAATCCTAATTCATATTCAATAGTACATTTTGTGAAAAAATCATCATTAAGTTCTCTTATATCCATATTATTAATTCCTTTTCTCCTTCTATTAATATAATTATATATTTTAATTATTTGTTTTTTAATAAAATATATTATAAATGGTTAAAATTACATGTCAAAACCATCTTCATCTTCAAATTCAATAGAAGGATTTTCTGAACTTTCATCATTTAAATCAAAGTCGAAATCTTCTTCATTTCCTTCTTTTTCATCATTTGAAAAATCGAATTCATTTTCTTTATTGTTTTCTTCAAAATCAAATTCTCCATCATTATTTGTTTCCTCTTCTTTTGTTTCATCATCTTCTAAATCAAATCCGTCATTAGATTCTTCATTGTTATTATCTTCATTATCATCTCCAAAATCAAATATATTATCTGAAGAATTATCTTCATTATTATTAGAATCTAAATCATCTGAATTATCATCATCTCCGAAATCAAAATCATTATCTTCGGAATCATTTGAATCATTTTCTACTTCATCGTCAAAATCTTCCATATCTTTATGTTTTGAAGAAGAATTATCATCAAATTGAACTATATTATCTTTATTTCCGTATAATTCAGCTTTAACTTTTTCTATATTCTTTACATAAGGTTTTCCTAATACTGACATATCAGGCATTTCAACACCCATCTTATAAAATTCTTTAGCTAAAGCTTCAATTATATTATAAGAATCTTCATCATCAAGACAAACTCCTAATGTTCTAGCATATTGAACTTTTGCTTCACCTAATTTAATAGCCGCATCACCTGCATTTATAAGAGTTTTAGTAAAATCTTTAATTTCACTTTCATCAAATACTTGTTTCATTAAATCCATAGATCTTAATACTAATCTAAATGGAGTTAAATCTCTAGTAGTCTTATCTATATAATTAGTTAATCTTTGTGCTATTAAATATACATATATTCCAGATGATCTTAATTTAGTAACTGCTCTTGCTAACATTGCATCCCATTCTTTAATATAATCTACTTTATCTTTTTTAGATTCTACTTGGGCATTTTCTTCATCTCCCCACTCTTTAATATTTCCTTTAAGAGTTGGAACCTCATCTATGAAACAGAATATTGTTGGTAATTTATGACCTTTCTTTCTCCATCCTTGTATATTAGCTGTATTTTCAGTAGCAAACATTTCTTGTCTTCTAGTTCCTTCATCAATAAGAGTTTTAATCATATTGAAAGTTTCTTCACCGGTTCTTGGATTATCTCCTTGAATCAATCTACATACATTTGGATGTAATGCAAATTTATTAAACATTGCATCACCTTTAGGATCAACTAATATAATTTGAACCATTTCAGGAAGATAGAATGCTAATAATTGAATTACTAATGACATAAAGAACCAAGATTTACCTGAGCCTGGACCACCTGCAAATGTTCCTGAATACATTTCTGCACCTTTGGCTCCCATTTCATATATAATAGGTTCACCAATTGAATCTACACCTATAATTAATGGAATATCTTTACTTCTTGTAAATAATTCCTTAACTACTGGATGATTTATAATATCACCTATTAATATTGCATCTTTATTAGGTTTAGTTATTATTACATTGAAATGATCACCATCTAATTCTGCTGAACAAGAAATTTTATTTTTATCTTTTGCATTATTTCCAGTAAATTTTCTTTTTTCATCTACTAATAAATCTACTATATCAGAAGAATAATTATTCATTGTATCTTCTAATTGTTTTGCAGTTACTTTATTACCAATTGGTTTCTTTATTGTTAAGTAAGCACACATTACAGAATCTTTTAATTCAAGTAATTCTATACCTTTCTTAATTACTTCAGATTCATCTTTTCCATAAATATCTGCAAATACTCTTCCTATAATAGCAAACATTCTTGTCCATTTATCAGAACCTGTTTCATAAGAAGTCATTTTAGCATAATTTGGATTAAATGCTGGGAATATTTTATGTAATGAATCATATAAAGATGCAGTATTTATAATTCCTTTTGGCATTTCTAAATTATCTACATCTGGTTTACCTTTATCTTCTTCTCCATCATCCCAAACGAAATTAGAAGATGAATCATTTGAATTATTATCATCTCCTAATAAACTATCTAAATCAGAATCAAATGAACTATTATTATCTGAAGATGAATTAGAATCATCTCCTAATATATCATTCATAATTTCATCAAATGATTGATTATAATCATTAGCTAAAGTTACTACTTCATTTAATTCTTCATTATCATCTTTTACTTCTTTTTCTACTTGTTTATCTAAATCTTCTACTGTGGCTGGTTTATAACAATTTGCAAGTATTATTCCTAATGCTGATCCTGAAATTGCACAGTCAAAAATCATACCTATTATTCCCATTTGTCCAATGAAATAAAAGGTATTATCTCCTACATATCCAAATATAAAACATACTAAAAATGCGACGAATAAACACCCACAAGTAATAAGTAAATGTTTTAAAGCATTTATTGATTCATCTGCACTTTGTTGGCCTAATATTTTAAATATTTCTACTAAAGCAGATATACCACCTATAATTATTAAACCACAAGTTTTAAAGAATCCTATTATGGAATAAATAATTACATCTAGAAAATCTTTAGGTTTTTCTCCATCTGCACTTGTTGTTCCTGAATTTTGAGGTTGCATATTTGAAGCAAATGGATCATCATTTGAATCAAAAATACTTTTTGAGCCTGTTAAATTACCATCACTTCCTGAATCATGACCCATAAAAGGATCCGAATTCAAGGAGTTAAATAAATTATCGGCTGTTTCATCTAAATAATCTCTAGCCATTAATTATCCCACCTCACTAAAGAAATTTATAAAGAATTCATTGCCAGTATATGCATTATAAAGTAAAAATAATGCTATAATTACAAATAATGGAATTCCTTTTAATACTTTATCTGAAAATTTACGATTTAATAATAAAAATACAGTTATTAAAATGCAAATTCCAAATAATAATCCATATCCAAAATATTCAGTCATTTATATACCTCCGGACATTACTTTACGTAATATCTTCATCTAATTCACCTGGGTTAAATATATTCTTATCAAATAAAGCTTGATCTACTGCGGCTTTTACTATAGTTTGTACTGCTGGTGATTTAGTAGAAGCATCTAATTTAATTAAGAATGCTTTTCTAAATGGACTATCTATAGTATTACCACTACTATCTCTTGCACTTATAGAGTTTTCATAAGCAATTTTATCTAAATCTTTCTTAAATAATTGTAAGTCAAATGTTTCACAAACTCTTTCTCTCGTTCCTGCATCTTTAATATATCCAATACAGAATCCTGTTAAGTTTGTTTTTAATGCTTTCATAAAGTTACTTGAACCATCTAATAATTGAGAAAGGTTATTTGTAATTATGAATGCAATATCTCCTCTTTTTCTTCCACCTGTTACACAGTTAGTCATTATATCTTCTGCACCTGGAATATCAACGAATCTTTGAACCTCTTCCCATATCTTTAATGTAAAGTTTGATTTCTTTACATATTTATTATAGTTTGATATTTCATTAGTAACTTTAGAAACACATAATTGTTTTAATGCTAATTTTACTTGGTTTGCACCTTGTTGGTCAGCACCTTTATTACCGAATGAGAATACAATAAATCTTGCATTTCTTATATCTTCTATATTTAATATTTCTTTAAATGTTCCGTATTCTGATTCACCCTTTACAAAATATTTCATAAGTTTTAATTTCATTGTTTCAGCGGCTTTTTGTAAAGAATCATCACCTCTTTTATTTATCCATTCTCTTTGTTCTATTAATCTACAAAGAACATCATATACCATTGTTATATTTAAATCTTTTGATTTATGCCAAGTACTAGGATTATCAGTTACTCCTGCTTCTGCATATATTCTTGCAATTATTTGTGATAATATTGAATCTTCTTCAAGTGATATTTGACCACCCAATAATATTTTCATCATTGCTTTAGTAAAGTCTAATGATGCAGTTTTACCATCTTCATCTAATTCTTTTGAACCTGTTACATCTGAAATTCTTAATGGATCAAAATATCTACCATTTCCAGCTTTCATATTTATAACTACTGCTTCACCTTCTTTACCCGAATTTAAGAATTTAGCTAAATTAGTATATTCATCACCTTCATAGTCAAGAACACAAACAGACATTCCTTCTCTTAAACACCAAAGAATACAATTTTTAGTGAATACAGATTTACCACCACCTGTTCCTGCTGTAACTAATACATTTTCTGCATTATCTTTATCTTCTCTAAATACATGGAATACAGGTAATCCACTATATACATCTAATCCCATTGGAACACCTTTATCACCTATCTTTCCTTGGTTATTAGATTGTAACATAGTAATTGTATCATCAGACATTATTTGTATAGGTATTTTTCTATCAATTCCATTTACCCATTTCATAGAAGTAGGTAATTCATATCTCATATAATCAAATACTTCACCTGATAATTCAGTAGCTTGAATTCCACATGATCTACATCCTGCTTTAAAATTAGTAACAGCTTGATCTAATGCATCTAAATTATTTCTATTTCCTATTATTTGTATAAATAAAGATGTTTTAAAAATACTTCTTCTATAAGTTATATCTGCATCTGTGAAATATTTAATTGTTTGTTCCATATTTTTTAATTTTGCTGTTTCACCTGCAGTTGATCTTTGAGTGAATGTATTTGTTCTATCTACATCATCATTTTCAATTCTTCTTTGCCATTGTCTATTTAATTGAACCATTTTAGGACTATCCCAATCAATAGTATGAGGAGCTATATCCATAAAATAATTAAATTGAACATCATAAACTCCATTTAAAGTCATTTCTTTTAAATATTGCAATAAATTCTTATCGACCCATGATTGATATTTTTCTACTATAAACATTTTTATAATAGAAGTTTTAGTTACTACTCTTCCCCATTCAAGAGATAATTGTTCATTATTTAATACTGCTGAAGAAGGAATCATTAATTTCTGTGCTTTTATATTAGAAAGCATATCATCATATAATTCTAACGCACTTACATGATTAGGATCAAAATTCTTTTCCTTCTTTTCTTCTTTCTTTTTAATTATAGGTTTTTTAACCTTATTATCTTTAGCAATAGGTTTTTTTGTTGTTTTTTTATTCTCTAATTGAGTCTTATTCTCAACTTCTTTCTTTTTTCCGAATCCAAACATTTAATTATCTCCTACCCTTCCCCGTAACATTTATACAATAATCGTCTAATATTTCAAATAATAATCTATTATCTTCTCCCATATTAGGTAATTTCGAATACCAATATAATGCAGTATTAAGATCAGGTAATGGTTTATTTATTTTACTAATACATAATTGTTGATTAGATATATCTGGAATTATTTCTTTTACTGCAAACATATAATCATTAAATAAATTACTACTTATTACATAATCTATCATTGCTTTATTTGATAAAGTAGCTAATTTATGAACATTTTTGCCTCTAATCATTTCTTGTCTATTTAATATTCTATCAATAAATATTAATTGATCAAAAGATGATTTATATAAATCTAATATTACTGCTGGAAATACTTGATAACATACAAGAACTCCCGGTTTTAAATACATTCCTCTATTGCTTGTATATGCTTCTGCAGAATCTACTTTAAGTTCATCTTTATATAAATAATCAAACATTCTATCATCAAATATTACTATTTTAGCTCTTTTACCTTTCTTTATATCCAAGTAATTTACATAACTTAATAAAAAAGTATTAAAGTAAGGTAAATTATTAAATTCCCTTACATATAATATTGATGTATTAGAAGTTACACCATTTAAATCTACAGTTGTTCTTACAAATTCAGTACTTTTAGATAAGTTTTCATTTTGAGTTCTTAACATATCTAGTTCAGCTAAAGCATTATTCTTTTCTGCTTGTTCTTTTCTTAATTTTTCAGTCAATCTACTCATTGTAGCATCAGCTCTTACATCTTTTTGACCTTTTAATAATTCTTTAGCTAAAGACATCATTCTTTTTTGATTCGGCTCTAATTTTAATGAATCAATACATTCATTAATCATTTCAGATAATGGTCTTCCTACATATGTAATTACTTCTTCTTTAGTTCTATCTTCAGTAGTAACATTATCTAAATATTCCTCATCTACATCCTCAAAATCATCTACAGGATATAAATTAAATTGACCATATCTTTCCAATAGAGCACCATAAAAAGATAATACATCTTCATCTTTAGCAATTATAGCTACTCTTAAAGATTTATCAAGATCTTCAATTACTGAATTCTTTTCTTTATAATCTTCTACTAAATATGCTATTCCTTCTTCTTTTTCAATTCTTCTATTCATTAATTAAGGCTTTCCTCCGAAAATCTTTAATATCATATTTTTAGTTTCTTTTTCATTATCTTTTGGTTTAGGCCCCATATATCCTTTTATATCTTTATTTTTCATTATAGAACCTACATTTGGAATATCTTCATATTTTAATTCATTTATATTACCAAAAGATGCAAGTAAATCATCAATTGCTTTTATATCTGAATGTTTTGAATTTAATTTTTTATCTTTATTATCATTTACGGATAAATAAACTGATTCTTTAAATACTTTTTCTCTTAAACTTACATCATCTTCTAAAGTTTCTACTGTTCTCATAAATGTTATATAATCTTTAGATTCAGATGGAATATTAAATACTATCTTATTTGTTTTCATTACAATATCGTGTAATATATTTATATCACTTAATTGCATATCTAATAATAAGATATTATAGAATTTTTTATGTTTTTCAATTAATTTATCTAATAATTCTAATGATTTTACATGATCTAATGATTCTCTATTAATTGGTGAAGTTAATAAATGTAAATTATTCTCAATTAAAAAGCTATTAGATATCATATTATTTTCTCTTAATGCTTTTTGTAAATTATTAGTATCTGATATTTGTACTGTATCATAAACCGCTTTATCTACAGTTCCTAATGTGTAATTTTTAAAATCTAAATCTATCAACCCTACAGTTAATCCTATTTTTGCTAAATATCTTGCTACTCTTAAAACTGTAGTTGATGTATAAGCTTTTGGACAACCTGTAAATACTACTATACATCCGCCTTTATAATATTTGATTATATTTTTAATATCTTCATCAGGATCAATAGATCTTCCGGTTGCTAAAGTTGGAATTATTTCTTCTTCTTTTTCTAATGATACTTCTCTTTTTGGAGTCTCATCAAAATCAACTTCAGTAAATGATTCTTTTCCTTCATCTGTTAAAGTAGGAACATCATCTTCCTCTTCAATTTTATATGAAGAAGTATCACCTTCATTTAAATTATCTAAATTAGTATCTTCTGGAATAAGTTCATCTTTTATTTGAGTATTTTCAACTTCAATATCTTCTGATTTATATAATCTATAAGGTTCTATAGTAGAAGCACTAATTAACTCTCTTATATAAGGGAAGGTGATTTTAGCATTCTTATTATCTATGATTTGAATATTATCATATGAAAAATAATCAATATCATATTTTTGCATTAAATCTAATTTATTCAATATAAAGATAGTATCATAATCATTATTTTTAATGCATTCAGGAATATCTCCATCTATAGAATTTTCAAATATAAGTATTTTAGATATTTTTCCTGATTGTTTTATACATTTTTCTAATCCACTTGTATATGGGCAACCAATAAGATCAATTCCACCAACATTATAATCTAGCTTTTCTAATGCTAGATTACTTTTATCTCCCAAACACAATATGCATTTTGCCATTTTTCTATCACCTCGACAATTTTTTTATATTATAATAATATTATAACATAAATCTTATATTTATATTATAAAATATATTATGAAGTTTTATAACTCAAATCCATCATCGTCTTCTAATTTTAATTCTTTATTTTCTGCTTCTAAATCTAAATCTCCTAATTTCTTTTTAGGTGCATTATCTTCTGTTTGTTTTACATAATTAGGGATTTGTTGAGAAATATCTTCCTCTGTATCAGTTAAATCAATAGGTTCTTCTTCCATATTATCTACTGGTTTTTCTGTAATATTAATATCTTCTTCTGAAAATTCTTCCATTTGAATATTATCTTTTTTAGCTTGAGGGCCAGAAACTTCAGTTAATTCTTTAATAATATCAATAGGAGCACCTTTATCATGTATATATCTATAGTAAATTTGAGATAATTTTTTAATTTGTTCTGGAGTTAAAGTTAATTCATTTCCATTATCTAAAGTAAATGAATAAACACTAAAATCTCTCTTTGATCTATTTTTATCCATTTCAAACATTTCATTTTTAGCAGTTAATACATCAAAATAAGTAATAGCATTTATTTGAGTATGTAAATCTATAATATCTGATTCTTCCATTACTTTTCTTGTTAGATATGTTCCTTGTAATAATGGAGAAGTTAATTCTAATGCATCTCTTACTATATCATTTAATTTCATTGAATCTTTAGTATATATAAGAATTACATCAGTATCAAAATAATTATATTCTGATAATCTTCTCATATGTCCAGTATTTAATTCTAATACTGATCTTAATGCTGGATTATATTCTTCTCTACATTTATCTATTAAATATTGCAATCTTGGATCTTTACTTGCTTGATCCATTATTTTACATACTTTTACTTTATATCCATAAGCATTGGCACTCTTTAAGAATTCACTAAATAGATCCGCACCTACTTCAAGATAATTATCAGGTTGACCTACGATAGAACCTCTTTCTAATTTAATGAAACATCCTATATTTCCTCCTGCAAAACCAACAGAAGCTCCTAAATCTGTATCATTTATATACATTATTCCCCAATTTATTGCAGAAGTTGCATTTGAATATTTTTTTCTTCTTAAATAAGATTGTTTTTTAAATCTTTCTTCAAATATAACAAATCTAATAAGAAAGAAATATCCTACAAATGTTAACATAAATAAGAAAAACTTTCCTAATGCTGGAGTATCTACTGTTAATACACTTAAAATTATTAACCAGAAAATCATTGCCACTACAAACATTGATTTTTCAGTAGTCCAGAATTTACTAGTATATTTTGCATTAGTAGCTCCTTCTACATTCATTGGAAGGAATGTTTGATCTTTTTCATTTACTGTTATTCTATCGTAAATCATCTATATCTCCTTGAAATTATTTTATATTAAATATCTGAATCTGAGAAAGATTTTATAGTTTTTGATTTCAAATATGCTTCTTTAGCTGCACTACCTTTTCCAGACATATTTAAATCATGCGCTTTCTGTCTTAATCTCATTTTTTCTTTGCTTAATATTTGATTTCTAGCGCTAGCATCCATTCCCATCATTGCTCTTGCTAATCCACTTCCTGTTACATTAGACTTGGCTAATTCTAATTTTGCTTTATTTTTTACTGTTTCAACTGCGGCCGTGGGAATATTAGATATTGCATTTGCGCCTGGTTTTAATAAATGATTATATGCTAATCCTGAGCCACTCATTGCAAATGCTGCTCCTCCAACTACTCTGCCTATTTTTCCTAATTTACTAGCGGCATTTGATAATGAAGCTTCTCCTCCAAAATCAAAGAATTGACCCCAGTTCATTCTTCCAGTAGAAGGATCTATTCCTATATGAACTTTTAATAAATTAATAGCGGCTAAAGCGGCAAATATACTTACCGCGGCTATTATTATAATTTGTAATTTTAATGATACATTAGCATTAAATTTAGAACCTATTTTCAAAGTAGAGAATGATAATAATACTAATGTAGGTAAAGTAAATACAAATATTACTTTAAATATTGCTATAAATATTCCTGATATAAATGTCCATGCTGATCCATTCTTTCTTAATGGCAAAGCAGCTGCACATATATATACATGGAATACTAATGCCATACTTGCACCTATTTTAACTAATGGAAGTAAGAAACATACTACTAATGAACATAAAGCTAATAATAACATATCAAATCCATGTCCACTTTCTTGCATTAAATTATATGATGCTGAAAAATCTGGATTTATAGCAATACCATTAGTTGCTAATAAATCTTTCCATAAAGTATCTATATTTACAGAGCCTATATCTATATATTGAGGATAATTTTGAACTCCTGGAATACTAAATGTCTTATTAAATTGAAGAGCAGTTAATATTGCTAATTGTCTAATAATAACATCTTTGCTCATTCCATTATTATTTATGCTTTCTAATATATCTTCTATTTGAGGAGTTAAATAAGCATAAAATTCTTGACATAATCCTTCAAATTTACTATTTATATCTAAACTATGGGCTTCACATACATTATCAGTATTCATTTCATTACAATAAGCATTCATTAATTTAACTGCCCAATTAGCTGTAAATAACCAAGCCTTATTATTATTTTTATATATTTTATAATCATCTTCTATTTTAGCATCTCCAAAATGATTAGTAGCGGCTAATGACATATGATAATAATAAGGAACTACATTATGAAATAAAGTCCATAAATCTACATAATCTATAATTAAAGATTTATTCATTAAAACCGAATTTCTTGATGAAACTTGTGAAAATCCATCAATTCCGCCTGAACTATTTCTATCTGGAATTGATACCATTTCTGGAGTTCCTTTAAAATTATTATCTCTACTTGGTTCTGATGAATAATCTAAATATCCTTGCAATAAATAACCTATATCTTTTGCATCACAATGAGCAAATGTATCCCACCATACACTATAGAAATATGGAATTACATTTTCTGTTCCTATGAAGTATCCGTAATCACCATCATATTTTTGAGTTGAATAAAAATTAAATCTTGATATTGGCGATGCACTTTCTTCATTCCAAGAAGTAGCTGCAAAATATTTATCATAAGCGGAATCTAATCCACTTGCGGAATCATTTTCTGCTTTATAACTAAACCAATCAGGAGCATTTAATGATACACTATGTAATATATAATTTTGTTTATGAGTTGATAAAGTTGTTAATAGATCTGTAGCGAAAGGAGAATACATTCCTGGTTCTGCATTTTCTTCTTCAGGCATTATTAAATATTTCCAATTATCTGTTTGTATATCTCTAGTTGCTTTATTAGCATAACTCATATAAGAATCTTCACCATTATGAACAAGCGGCGTAAATCCTCCTGAATCTGCTACTTGAGATGATGCCGTTTTCAATGATTTAGAATGGAATAAATTAGAATAATATTGAGTGCTACTTATTAAATCTAAATCATCTGATCCTACTTCAGTATATAAATAATTAAGCATTGTCATTCTTTTGAACATTTCATCCATAGAACCAGAAACCATATTATCTCTTAAATATTGTTTAACAATATTTCCTAAAAATAATCTTCCAAAATATCCTGAACTTAATGCACTAGTTACTTCTTCATTCCCATTATTTAATACTACTGGAGATTTATCTTGTATATATGATAAATTACTATTTGATTCAAATTGAGTTTGTGAATACATTTGAGCATATTGAGTATTTGCGTTCATATTTTGTTTTTCCCAATTTTGAGAATATTGTAATACCCAAGATGCTTGATTTAAACTAAACGCTTTAGTAATTAAATTATTTGCTCCTTGCATAAAGTAATTAAATATAGTAGGGAAAAAGATTAAAATAATAAGAGTTGCTATATATCTTACGAATGCCTTTCCTGGAGCTCTAGATAATATACCTAATCCCATTACTACTATAAATGCAATTATAATTACCCAATCTATATTATTATCAATTAAATCTACTAGACTGCTTACCCAAGGCAATTTATCTAAAGTAGAAAATCCTATCGTATTAGTATTTATTCCTCTAGATGTATTTTTATAATCTGATACTGATTCATATAAAGCATTCCAAAGTCCATTTATTATACCCACTAACCAATCAATTATTTTAAATGGAGTGGTAACAACTGTATAAATAAAATCTAAAATCCCATTCGTTTTTTCTTCTTTAGAAACTGTTTTCACAGATTCAAGAATACTCTTTAATTGATTTATTTGTTCTATATTAAAGAAATCAGTATTTATTTTTAAACCTTTATCATTTGGTTTACCAGTAGGATTATATTTATCAGAACCAGAAGCCATAAATAAATAATTTAAATATAATTGTTTGCAGAATTTAGATTTAATGGAATTTTCTGTAAATTTTCCTTCTAATTCTTGAATAGTAGGAACATATCTATTTACTACACCCCAAATACCTAATCCTAAATAACCTCCTGATTTTTGAGGATTAAAGGCAGAAGTTGCATTTAAAGTATCATAATCATACATCATGTGAATAAGTCTATCCGCTTTTATATGATTACTATCAATTATAATTTCTTGTTCTTGAGTTAAAGAATTATATTTAGTTCCATCTGCTGAATCTATATGTAATTCCCACCAAGCATTTTTCAATCTATTTGCTAATTCTAATGTTAATAAATTAAATCTTCCATTATATAAAGTTGGATTCATTGCTGCAGGAACAATTATTTTACCTGGTATTTTTTCATCTCCAGATACACATATATTTCCACAAGCATCTAAATATAAAGGTTTAGAATCATCTGAATCTAATGATCCTCTTGAAAAAGAACAAAATGCTCCATATTCGCTACTATTTAAATCAAATACTTTAATTGAAGTATCATCTTTCAAACTTTTAGCATATAAAGTAGTAGGAGTATATATTGAGGATCCAGAACCATGATCATTATAATATTGATAAAATAAACTCATTTGAGATGCTTTATTAGTTAATCCTTCATCTGTATAAACCCATCTAGTAGCATCACCTGATTCAGCATCAGCTAAAGTATCTACTTTTAAAGATTGAATTCCACAAATAGTTTCAATATATTGAGTAATTATATTTTGAGCTTCATCTGATACAGATCTAAATTTTGTATATTCATTGAATTTACCTTTAGAACCTTCAGAAGCACCTGGATCAAAAGCAGTAGTAAAACTATCTTTTCCAGGAGTAATAAAAGAAGATAGATATAAAAGCATACCTATATGATCTTCTTCTGATATTTCATAAATATCATTACCATTTTCAGATAATAAAGGTGAACCTTGTTTTAAAGAATTTATAGATAAAGTGTTTTTCTTAATAGAAGAACTTTCTTTCTTTATATCATCAGCCGCAAAAGCAGGAACAATTAATAAGAAAGTAGATAAAACTACTAAACTTAAACTTATTAATCTTTTAAATAATCTATTTTTCATCATTTCACCTTAACCTTATCCTAGAATTCTATCAAATACTATAATTCTTGCTACTAATATAACTATAATTAAAAGAGTATTTTTAATCAATACTTTCTTAAATAATATCTTTGTAGCGGATTCTTCTCCATAGGCTACAGCTTCTACAACTGATTTACCTACTATAAATTCTGCTACTTTAGAATTTTCCCAAGTATTTTGAATGAAAGGAATCATTATATAAATACCAGCTAATATACTAGCAATAAATATCCATATAATTGCTCCAACCATAACCATTCCTGTAATTATAGAAAGGTTTTTTAATATAGTATTTTCAAAAAACATCATTATAGAAGATGCAAATTTAAATCTACCCATAAATTATTTTGAATCCTTTATATTTTTGTATTTAAATATATAAATAAGCAAAAAGAGCCTAATATTTCATAGGCTCTTAATCTTATTTTATTAAGCTCCAAAGAACTTGAAGAATAGATTAGACATAAATTTGATTAAACCTACGAATAATCCATTTGTTAAACCTACTGTAATTATAATGAATATAAGTAATGTTCTTAATTCGTGCATTATCCATTTCTTACCTGGTTCTTCTTCTTCACCTGAACTCATTAATTTCTTTGTGTAATTAGAATAAAATCTTGTTAAGAAACCTTTTGCTTTTTCTCCACCTGTTGCTCCTGAATCAGCTGCTGCATTTTGTGAAGAATCATACCAACCTGGAATTATAACAGCGGCACCATTTACAAATACAGTGAAGATATAGAATACCCAAGCTATAACTAAAAGTACACCTAATAATACTTGTGCTAATGGCATTACTCCTGAAAGTCTTCCTACTGAATCTCCTAAATCAGGTTTAATATTTCCGAATATAGCATCTATATCTGAAATATCAGTTTTTGCTTGTCCAGCCATTCCTTTTAAATCTTCGGCACCATCTTCGTCTATAATAGCTTCGCCATCTGAAAATTCATCTGCATCAAAATAATAAGTAACTCCATCAACTTTAGCAGAACCAACTTTACTTACTCCTGCATCTTTAGCTTCTGTTCTACTTTCATAAGTAGTAACATTTTTAGTTACACCTTTGTAAGTAATTTTTTCTGCGAATGCAATATTAGTTAATAATAAGCATCCGAAAACGATTCCTAATAATAATCTTTTAAATTTCATCTGTTTTTCTCCTAATAAATTCATATTAAATAATTTTAAAATAATTCCTTTTGAGTTATGTCGTATTTAGTAGTATCATCAGTATGTTTTTTAACGACATAATCAGTTAAATTAGTAACTATATATTGATCAACTAAAGCTTCACTACTATCATCAGCTTTAGTTGTAATAAACTTTAAATTTGGTATTTTTTCATAGCACATATTTATTATTTTTAATGTTTGTGCTAATTTGGCTTCAAATGGAAGTAAATCTTTTAATTCTCTTTCTTGTTCTTTTATAAATGCTTCTTTCGCTTTCTTCCTACGTTTAATTTCACCAATTGTCCATAATGTTTTTTCAAATATCATAATTAATTAACTCCTCCGGCTTCTCTAATATCTTGAACTGCATCTTTTACTTGTCCTGGTAAATTTCCTGGTAATATTCCTCTAATCCAATTTATAAATTTCATCATATAATTGATAAGTATTGCTTGTAATGAAGGAGAAGCCATAAAACATCCTAATAATAAAAGTAATACTGCACTACTTACATATACTGATCTAAACTTAAATGGATAAGGAATCAATCCTCCCTCTTTAGTATCTAATTCTGATTTATTTATAGCTCCAAATGATAACCAACCTGTTAAATATTTACCAAATATACCAACTTCATCAATAATACCACATATGAATAATATAATGGCATAGAATACTAAACAGAAACCTAAAAATCTAATAATACTATACATTATATCTTTTATAATGTTTCCTTTCATTATATTTTCACGTTTAACTCTGGCTTCCATTACATCTTCATATCTTTGCATAGTAGGCTTATTAGTAAATGCTTTTCTAACTATATTTGCTAACTTTTTAAGATTTTCAATCCATTCAACCCATTCTTCAGTTTTACTATATTTTAATATTTTTAATTTTTCTTCAAATTCATCTAATAAAGAATCATTACTTAAGAATTCATCATTTCCTTTTTCTTTAAGAGCCGTTCTAGCCATATAAATACCAAATAAATCAAATTGTGAACCATCGCCACCTATTGATTCTAATTTAGAAAAAGGATATATAGGACTAATTCCATTTTCAATAGTAGTAGTTCCATATGGATTTTCCCAAGTTTCACCTTGTCCTATACTTGATCCACCCGAATTAGTAGAAGCTGAATAATTTCCACTATCATAATCACTTTTAGATATAGGATTATCATTATCATCTACCCAACATCCATCACCATTTACTTTATATCCATCAGGAGTAGTAGTACTAGTTTGCAATATTCCTGAATTATCAAAGTAAAAACAATAAGTATCTCCATTATATCCGATCCATTTCCATCCTGTTACCCAAACCGGATTTAAATTAACATCTACTACATACCAATTTCCATTACTTTCTAACCATTGATATGCAAATGCTTCAAATGAAAAAGAGAAGCTTATTATTAAAGTAAATAATAATATAAAATTCTTAATTTTTTTCTTCATTTAATTTAGATTGCTCCTCTTTAAATTTATTTAAAAGTTCTTCGTCTATATCATCAGAATTTTTTCTTTCATTGGATATTTCAATATCTTCTATTTGTCTATTATCTCTCGTTTCTTCTTCCATTTGAGATATTAATTTTTCCATTTCTTCTTGTTCTTTTGCTAATCTTTTTTCTCTTTGTTCTATTGTTTCACCCATTGTTTTCTTAACTAAAGTTTTTTCACAATCAGTTAAACAATAATTATCTCCCGTTTTATAATTTATTCTGTAATAATATTTAATATATTTATCATCTTCTATAGTTTCTATTACTATATTTATCCATTTATTATCCCAACTATAATTATTTATATCATCTTTTGAATTTTCAAATGTATCTATATTGGTAATCTTATCAATTTCTCCTAAAAATCTATAATCTGGATATTTTTCTAACCATTCGTCTGAAGGAATAAAATTATAATCATATGTTTCAAATGGAGATTCTGGAAGTTCATAATCATAACCTTTTTTAATTAAACTTTCAAAAACCCCAGTTAATTTATCTTTTTCTACAGGAGTAAATTCAGATAAAGAATTATATAATAATATTAAATTGTTTATTTTATTATGATTATCTTTTTTTACTATTTCTACTTTATATAAAGCATCATATTCATTATCTAAAAATAAATACTTAACTTCTAATTGTTCTGTAAAATAATTAAAATATAAATTTATTATTTCATCATATGATAAATCTGATAATAAACCTGACATTTCATCATAATTATCTAATATATTTTGAGTTACATAATATTTTGCATTTATACTATCTTTAGTCATTTTATCAAAATATTCTTCTTGAGAAACATCCAACATCCAATTTCCATTTCTTTTACAAAGTTTTGGAAATACTGTTGTATTCCAAAGATCAGTAGAATACATAAATTTATCATCTTTAGAATTCCATTTTCTTTCAATATTTATTTCATCATCACTAGGTTCTATTTTATTTAAATCATCATAGTCTTTATTATTGAAATATTCATCTACTGTTTCTTCTTCAGTCTCTAATTCTATATTTACAGGTTCATCAATAACTTTATCCACTACAAATCTATCTTGTTTAAGATAATATATAGTAAATATAGTAATTCCTATTCCTAAAATTAATAAAATTATGATTATAATTCTTTTCATTTATTAACCTCTAGATATTTTTAATATGGCCATGTATTATTTATTTTCTTAACACTATACCATTCTTTACTTACTTGATTTGGACCTTTATTGAATTTAATTTTTCCACCACTTACAGTTATATCATTATTTGTAACATTAACTACTTGATTAGTTGATGGGTTAGTTGCAGGCCAATGATATATAGTTAATCCTGATTGATTTACTTTTGCCACCATCATTACATGTCCATTTGAACCAGAATTAAAATATAATATATCTCCAACTTCTAAATTAGTTACTTGACTTATATTTTTATTTGAAAAATATTCTTTATTTATATTACCAGAAGTAAATCTAAATGAATTAGTAATAATATCTTGCGTTAATTGACTTTTATTTTTAACTAACATATAATAGAAATATACAAAACAACTTCCAAATCCACTACAATCTGGTATAAATTTTGCAGATATTCCATTTAATTCACAATTAATTGCTGTTGCAGAAGCTCCACTTGAATAAGAGCCGTGTCTTCTATAAATAGTTTTTACATTTTCTAATACTTTGGATATATTCCACCCACTTGCTGAATTACTTCCACCAGGAGGAGTATTATATCTTTCACCTTTGGAATTTAATGCATATCCTTCGGAATCTATTTTAACTCCATCTATAGTAATATCTGTTTTTAAATGACCATTAGCATCAAAAGCCCAATAATAACCATCTAAATACCACCAATTACCTACACATTTATATACACCACTTCCATTATCAATTATTGCTCCTTTAGTCTCATCATCCAAATTAACATAAGTTCCTGCATCTACATAATAAGACCAATGACCATCAGAATTATCAAATCCTTGAGCAAAACAATTAATGGAATTAAAACTTATTATAACTAAAATTAAAAATAATAATTTTTTCATTTATAATCCTTCTATTATTAATTTATGGTAATCTATATACTGGAGTTAAACTCATATTTTCTCCGCTATTACTTGTTCCACCTACCGCATTTTCCCATCCTGGAATTTGTTGACCACTACCTATATCTACAATTGCACCTAGATTTAATCCTATTTGATTACTATATAAATTATTTACTGGTTCTGATAAATAAGCAAAAGGTTTAGTTGCAGGAGTCAACCATAGATAATTATTTCCACCATCATATCTCATATTATCTTTATTGAGATATAATTTTCTACCAATAGGATATCTTACATCATTTTCTCCATTTGTATATAATGGATAATATTGTATTAATAATATATGCCCTGTATCTGCACAATAGAAACTTTGTCCTACATCAAATGTTTTTCTTAATTCATCTTGTTGTTCTTGAGTTATAGTCATTACATCTGAATTAACATTATTTACATCTGAAACTTTATGAAATGTATCATCAAAGAAATCATATACATAAGTTCCATTTCCATCATCAGCCGGAACACTTGTAAACCCATTAGTTCCTATTTGACTTACTATATCAATTACGCACCAAGTTTTAATTGCTTGATTTCCTTGTTCTGTATATATTGTATGATATCCTTGAGTTTCTGCTTCTTCTTGAGATTTTTGTAATTCTCTTTGAGCATTAGGATTTATTTCATTTAATCTTAAGCAAGCGATTGGAATATTTGCAAATCTTATATAGAAATCAGTTCCTAAATTCTTATTTGGATTTGCATATGTATTATTTATTAAATCTTCTAATATTCCATCTATTGTGAAATGTGAATTAGGAGAAAATTCTTTAGTGCTTAAATATAAATCGTTTGTTTTTAATTTTTCATTTTGACTTTCTAATATAGCACTATTTGATATTGCAGTTCCTATTTTCTTTTTATTTGCACTGGTTACTGTTCCATCTGAATTATCTGCTATTTCATTATAATCTCTTAAATTATTTCTAAATTCTTGTAATGCTCCTGATTGATTTGAATATGCATAATTTATAACTAATACATCTGTTCCTATTAATGAATCTCCTGTTCCCGTATTTGTTATATTTGTTTGAGCTGTTGGAGCACCTATTAATGTACTTTTTTCAGCTGTATTTATATTATTTTCTTCTAATAAATTTACACTATCTACTCCTGATTGAATTAATGATATTAAAGCACTATGATTTCCTATATTATCTTGCCCTGAATTGCTTCCTAACATTTTCGCTTCATTCCATAACCAATTGTTATAATGTATTGTATTTACAAGATGTGCATCAATGGTTACAACTAATTGATAAGTAGTTACTCCATCAGTTGTTCTAACTTGTTCTTGAACTTCTGTAATTTTAGATACTAATGCATATCTTCCAATATCAGCACATGCATTAACAAAATTAGCAATAGTATTATCTATATCAGCAGGTGGAGAAGGAAGAGATTCTTGAAATCCGCTTTTCCAAACTGTTTTATAATCGCATTTATCTTCACTTTGAGAAGGATCAGAATTATCTATTTTTAATTTATCTTTCCATTTTAATTTAGGACTTTTGCCTACATTAAACCACCAACCATCTTTTGCTATATAATCATTTCCTCCATCGGCATCTTCTTTAGACATATATTTATAAAAATTTCCAGGCGTTGCTTGATCAGTGGATGTAACTAAAGATTTTTTTGATTTTATAAAAGCGTCAAATTCTGAAATATATAATTCCATAGAACTAGTAGGAATATCTTCTTTGAAATATCTATGATAATCAAATTTTAAAGATTTTCCTGCTTGAGTGATATTAGATCCTTGCAAACCTTCTATATTTGTATATAAATATGCAGATTCAACTTTTGCAGATCCTCTTTTTTGTTCTAGATTTTTAACTGCATTTTTTGAATCTACCATTATTTTAAAAACATTATATATTCTCATCAAATTAGTAGGACTTTGAATCCAAACTAAATTATTTATTAATTGATTTGCTGATTCTCCTGAAACTGCTGATTCATCTCCTGATAAATATTTTTTATAAAAATCTTGATTTTCCTCTAGATTTTTTATATAAGTAGATATTTCCGGAATATCATTAGAAGATTGTAATCTATTAAATATTTGTTTATATTTTTTCCATTTTTCATCTATTTCTTGGCAATTAGCACTTGAAGAACCGTTTTTATCTACTTTAATAAGTTCAGGTAATGTTTTTTTCATCATTTCACCTACATCAATATTTACTGCACCACCTGAACAACCAGAAATGGATAACATTAATGTAAAAATACTAAATATAATAAATAATTTTTTCAAAAAGTTATTTTTCATTAAAATTAAAGTCCTTTATCATTTATAAAATCTATAGAAACTATATCTAATAAATTATCTTTCAATAAATATATAGTTTGTTTCTTAATTCCTTGTTCTAAAGTTTTAATATGAGAAACTAATAATTTCTTCATTTTAGAACCGTATATTTCACCTGATTTAATTATTCTAGTAGAAGTTCCATTATTTGAACTATATACATCTTTTCCACACTGATAATAAACTACATTATTAAGTTTAATTCCTTTAACCTCATTGCATTTATTATTATTTAATGTAAAGAATATATCTTGAAATAATGAACTTTCTTTAACTTCTTTTCCGAAATCTTTCTTTCCAGAAACTCCTTCAATAAGTTCTTGTTTATATACTGAAAAGTTATAAGTATCTATAGTCTTATTTTCATTTATTTTAACATCTGAAGAATCTAAATCTATAATCAATCCATTAGATTTATTAGTTCTACTTCCTCCACTATAACTAGGAATTATTTTATATTGAACATTTAAGTCTAAATCTAATATTGTATTATTTTCAATTTCAGTGGGTTTAATATCTTGAAAATGTAAAATATCATCTAATTCTTTATATAACTTATTTTCATTTTCATCTATTGCTTCCCATAATTCAGGAAAACAATTTTTAATGAAATTCTTTCCTTGAGTCTTTAAATATTGAGAATATATTTGATAATTAGGTAAAGTCTTACAATCTTTCCAAGTAATACCACCTTTAGGTTTCTTCTCTGTTAAACTCCAGTTCTCACCTCTAAAACAAAGAATATTATTATCTTTAGATTCTACATATAATCCATCTTGAACTTTATAAGGAATTCCTAACATTTCTCCTATAATGCAATATTTCTGAACATTTTCTATAGTTTGCATAATAGGATGTAAATTATCATAAATATTTCTATATGCTTCTATTGTTTTAGAAATACTTTTTGTAAAATCTAAATTATCGTGAATATTACTTAAAGTTATTTTCTTTAATTCTTTTCCATATAAATAATCAGAAAAGAAATCAATATTTATAGATATTTGACTACCATTTATTAGTTTCTTCATTAAATAACTATTTTCCTTCTCAATTTTATGAATTATGATTCAAAACACATTGTATTTCCATAAGTTTTATAACTATCTATATTGAATATTCCATTATTATATGCAGGGCCCATCTTTTTATAATGACCTACTACTTGATTTTCACAATATTGATCTTTAATTAATGCATCCCAAGTAGAATATTCTGGGTGATGATATCTATATTTTAATCCGTCTTGATATTCGAACATTTCAAACATTCTAGCTACTAACATTTTATTAAGAATATCAATATTTCTATATTGTGGATTTCCTTTCGAACATAAATCTAAAAATTTATTTGTAATTCCAGTATGACTAAATAAAAATTTTCCATCGGAGAAACAATATTCTAACTTATAAAGATTATCTAATAACATAGAATTTGTTTTTTCACAACCGTCTTTAGAAAATCTTAAATCAAATTTCTGATCTTCTTTATAATCTAAATATAATGCATCGTGATTTCCTACTAAAAGATGTACTCTTTCATCTTTTTCTTTAATATCTAAAAGATCAAAGAATCTTTTTATTTGTAAATCTTCATTGATATTTCTGTTACTAAAATAATCTCCTAGAAATATTATGTTACAATTTTCATCCCAAGCATTATAATTATGTAAAACTTCATCATATACTTTTCTTGGATCTTCTCCGTGTAAATCAGCTATTGCTATTGATTTCATTTCAATCACACCTCACAAATTAATTTTTAGTATCATTTATATTGTAAATTTTAATTATTTTTCGTATTTATAATCTTATACTCATTTTCTGTATATCAAAGATTACATATACAGAAAATGAGTTAATAAGATAATTATTTCATACAACTTCAATATATGCAAACCTAACTTAAATTAATATATTCTTTTTATAATTTGATTAGCTCAAAAAAGCTTTTTAGTGGAAATATATTTACATTGTATTTATACTTTTATTATAACTTATATATTGAAATACATATATAAAATATATTATAAATGTTGATTTTTCTAGTATTTCTTACTTCTTCTACTTGATCTTGTTCTTGTGTTATTTTCCGAACTTATACTACTTGAACTTCCTCCTGAAGAACCACCTCTATTTCTAAATAGCCAATAAAAGAAGAATATTATCAATAATATAGCAAAAGCTTCATTCGATTTACCAGATAAACTACTAGAAGAAGTAGTATTTTTAACAGTTTTAGAAGATGATTTTTTAGTACTTGTATTATTCTTTTTATTAGTAGATTTTTTAGTAGAAGAATTGTTAGTTACTCCTGGTCCAATTTCTTCTTCATCTTCTTCAATAGTAATTTCATCTATTACTATTTCTTTATCTTCTGATTTATTATTTTGAGTGTTTTCTTCTTTATAAAAAGGATCATCATATTTTATATTATCTGGTGCATTTTCTTCTAACCAATTTTCTCCAGTTTTATACGAGATTGTAATTCCTGGCTGAATATTTGGACAGAATATATTAAAGCAAATTCCTTCTCCTTCATCTTCTACTGACCAACCTTCCATTTGAACGCCTTCTACTACTAAATTATCTCCTTCAAATATAGGAGTAACTCTATATAATACGTGATTTCCGGTTTTCTTTATATATTTAGCACAGTCATTTTCAAATGGTAATTGACTGATAACATTCATCCATCTAGTTCCGGTTATTAAATTTTTTTTGTTTGCATTTTCGCCTGTTAATTGCCATCCAATCAAATGCGCTCTGTTATAAATATATCCACCGCTAACTATTGAATATTTCTTATTATTAGATTTTTTATTATATTTCCAACCGGTAGGGATAACAGAATCTATTTTTCCTCTTTTTTCACCATCTTTAGGCATTAAATCTTTTCCTATATTTGCAAATGTTACTGTACATCTACCTAAATTATCTAATTCACCATAATATTCAAATGATTTGGTTGAATTTTTCTCGTCTTCAGTAAAATTAGGAATATTATTATTGATTATAATATAAGCATCATTTGCATCACCAGACCAATCTCTATGGGATAAAGCAAATACATTAAATGAAGATATTATTACTAAAAATATACTTATAAATAATAAACTTAATTTTTTTATTTTATTTATCATTAAATTCACCTTATACTATTTTATTTATTAATTGAGTATGGATAATCTCTTTAGTAATAGGATTATCATATAAACTTAAATTTTCGGCTGTTATATTTGAAATAAATGGTATTCCTATACTTACATTACTAAAATTTTTAATATTTATGCAACCTGGAAAATTAATCTTAAAATCATCTCTATAAATAAATATCATTTTTCCAATATTCTTTATGAATTCACATATTTTAGATTGTATGTTGTAACCACCATATATACCGCAATCACATAATATATAATCATATTTACTTTCTTTATCAAATATTTCATTCCAAGGAAGACTTAATATTTCATAAGGAGTCCAATTCTTACTTACTCCACCTATATAATCAACTACTTTACCATTCATAGTTTTAATTATATGTTCTACCAATAATGGTCCACCTTTCATTATATTATCTAATGCTTTATTATCAGATCTAATATATTTACCTATATTTCCACCTTTAAAATCTAAATCAATAATTAAAACATTCTTTTGTGAAGATAATATTTTATAGAGAGTATAAACTAAGGAACTTACACCATAACTACCAGAGCTACAAACTCCAATAATATGAGAAGTCCCTTCATATTTAAAAGTAATATCAGGAATTACACCTGCTTTACCTAATTCCTCATTTACTCTCTTTAATTCTTCTATTTGTTGTTCTTTAGAAGCAATAATTTTATTTTTTTCAGAAATAACATTATTTATTCTATCTATTTCATTATTATATTCAGTAGATAATGCTTCCTTTTGTTCTTTTAATTTATCATCTGTTTCTTCTAAAGCTATTCCTAAATTTTCTTTATATGCTTCTAATTCTTTTTCAAATTTTTGCCTTTGAGATGATTCAGCACCTAATTTATCTTGTAATGCAGTTATTTGTTTATTTAAATCAGTTATTGTAGCATTATTTTTATCATCTTTTAATTTTAAATCTTTTATTTTTTCTCTTAATTCAGCAACTACTTCTTTATTAGAAGATAATTGTTGTTCAAGAGCTACTTTTTGTTCAGTAGTTTCTTTTATAGCATCAATAGAACGTTGTTTTTCTTTTAATACAGCATCTTTTTCATTTAATATTTCATCTAATGAAGTAATATATAAAGTTAATTGTTTTATAGCTGAATCAACTGCTCCTATTGAATAAGTAGAACCTTCTCTAGGTAATAATTTTACATTTTCAATATCTTCTTTCTTTACATTTTCAAGCAATCTAATATTATATTTATGCAATTGTTTCCATGACATACATCTTTTTAATTCTATGCCTGGAATAGCTTCTAATATTGATTGCCCTCTTACAAATACTCCTACTTCCACAAAATCACCGCCTTTAATTTAGTCTTTCAAATAATCCTGATAATCCTTTTGTTATATTTTTTGCAGGAGAATTACTCCAATCACTTTTTTTAATTTGATTTACTCCATTTTCTATTTGATCAATTCCTTGATTTATTCCTATACTAGCGAATTTTTTTACATTAGCTCCACCAAATATTGCCACAAGTATTCCTATCAATATAATCCATTTTATAATTCCCTTCATATCTTTATATTCTCCTTCTAATGATTTTTAATAGTTGAATTCTGTTTCTTCTTCTTTTTCTACCAACCAATTTGTTTTTTCTTCAAATACATGTTCTGGTTTTACTAAAACTACTACTCTTGGATCCACATATTTTTTAAGATATTCACAAGCTTTCATTAATAATGGCTCTAATTCTTTCTTTTTATATCCAATAGCCATAACTATTAAACCATTATTCCATCTTCCTAAATTATTTTCTATCTTTTTATCAAATTTTAAATCTCCTGCAAATTCTACTGCATATACATATATAATATTTCCAGCGCTATTTAATATACAGAAACATCCACAATGAAAAGCAGGAGGTTTAGTAGAAACACAAATTGCAAATCTATTTAATATACCGACATATTCATTCTTTATTTTTACTAAATAATTATTATCATCCATCTTTTCTATTTTAGCTTGTTCACTTTTTAAATCTTCTTCAGTTTCAGCATATGGATGCCTTTGAGTAATTATGGTACTTTCTTTAGTTCCTTTCTTAAATAATTTATATCTATCGGAACCATCTATAAATCTACCTCCATTATAAATATCATATGGAGGTTCTAAATCTCTACATTCAACTAGACTTGCAGATTCTTTTATCATAAGAGATGAAAAATCATCATTTATGAAAAATTTACCACCTCTGTTAAAAGATTTTTTCATTTTAACATAATGTTTCTTTAAAACATCTAAACTTTCATGTGGAATCTCATAAAACACATGATTATTAGTAACATCTTTTATGGCTTCTTGAAAATATTCATCATCTCTTAATTTAATACAATATTTAACTATTTCTTGCATTGAATCAAAATTATTACCCATTACTTCATGAGCTAATTTTGGAAGCCATCCACCTGATTCATTATATATTCTATTTGCATAATCTAATTCTTGTGGAGTAAAACCTAAATTTATAGCCATCTATAATCACCTCAAAATCTTATATTATCCTAGGAAAAACCATTTAATTCCTTTGAATACTGATTTAAAGAATCCACCCTTACTCTTTTTCTTTTGTATTTGATTTCTTCTCTTTGTAGCTATATATTCTAGTAAATCATCATAGAAAGTAATTCCTTTAGCATCAGTTACAGGTTTTCCTATAGATGAAGTTTTTGTATTAGTTGTAAATGTATCTTGCATTGCTTTATCCATAGCAGTATTATATTCTTGTTGTTTTATATAATTTTCTTGTTGTTTAAGTTTATCTTCAAATTTAGTCATTTGTATTTCATATTGAGTTCTAGTTAATACTGGTAATCCTTGAATTACTATATTGTCTAAATGTTTAAATTGTTTGAAACTGTATTTACATATTTGACTTACTGCTTGAGTTTGATTTAAGTTTAAATCTTTTAACATCTTATACATAAATTTTCTAGTTAATTGTAATGTTATAAGATTTTTTAATCCTTTAAATCCAGGAGAATCAAAATCCCATAATTGAGATAAATCTATTCCATTTCCTAATTCTACTTCTTTTCCTATTCTTTTAGAAGAATTTCCTGTAATAAATATAATTTCATTATCAAAGAATCTCACTTCTCTAATATCTTTAGTTTTTATTTTTTCTTTCTTTAATGCTCTAAATGCATCTAATGTATATCTTTCTTTTAATTTTCCTATTGTTCTTATTGAATCATTTTGGAATTGATTTAATATTGATTTTACTGTTTCATTTTTCTTTAAGAATGAAGGTAATACTGAATGGGTAATTATTAAGCCTGGAACATCATTTTCAGGAACAGATAATTTACCATTTTTTCCTTTCTTTACTTTTACTTTAGGATTAGCTGGTATTTCATTATATATCTTTACTACTTTACTTACATCAACCATTGATTGAGGTGCAGATACGTTTTCAAGAACTGGACCTTCTTTAAGTACTTGTTTATCTAAATTATCAAATACTTCTTTTACTTTAGGAACATTATTAAATGATTGATTATTATTTACATGAGATTCTGAAGAATTAGAAATATTTTCATTTAAATCATTAGATTCTACTATATTTTCTTCATTTCCATTTTCTACTTCTTCATTTTCTTCTGATTCTTTTACTTTATCTATTTTGTTTTTCTTAATATAAGCTTTTAAATATTTAAGAATATATTCTTCTTGTTCTTGAGCATCTTCTTTATTTCTTTTTTGACCTCTATTTTCTTGAGATGCTAATTGACTTTGATATATTTCATATAATCCAGTACTATCACTTCTTAACTCTTCTTCACATTGAGTATTAGTAATATAATATTGATTATTATCAACATCTAATTTAGCAACACTATTAAATACATCATTATAACCTTTTCTAGCATATTCGGTAATTTTTCTAATATATTCAGTATAAGTTTCTTCTGGAATATTGTCTTTTAAACTCTCATCGTTATATTCTTCTCTATATTTTTCTTCTAAATCTGCTCTGAATTTTTCTTCTTCTTTTTCAGAAACTGTTTTTCCAGAAGCTTCTACTTCTTCTTTATATAATTGGAATTCTGCGTCTATTCTTTCTTTCTTTTCTTCTAATAATGTTTTAGGAGAATATCTTCCTCTTTTTTCTAATAAGTCATCAAATATATTTATGTTATAAGGAACATCTTTTTCTTTAGCTACTCCATTAGATTGAGTTTCATAAACACCCCATAAATTATTAGTAGAAGATTCAGCTTTTAAATCCTCTAAATATTGAGAAGTATTTATTTCATATCTATTTTCATTTTTAAATAATTTAATATATCTAGTATCTAATAATATTTTATATTTAGGACCTTGAAGAGTTAATTCTATTTTATCTATAAATGCTGTATCTACAGATCTAGTCATTCCTAAACTTTCATATGAATAATCATAGAATTTTTCCCATAATCCATTCTCATATCCTTTGCCATGAGATTTTAAATAATTAAATCCTTTTTCTAGATAATATGCAATGTCGTTTTCATGTCCTTTTTTCTTTATAAGGAATTGAGTAAATTCTTTAAATCCGATATTGGTATTTATCATTTCTTTATCTGCTAAACTACTAAATTCACTTTCATCATCAATTCCAAATAATTCTTTATTTACTAATCTTCTTACTGCAGGATTAGTAAGTCTTCCATACATATCTTCTACATATTTAGAAGGTTTATTAGTTCCATCTCTAGTTGCTTCATTTAATAAGAATATACTTTTGAATGGCTCATATGTAGATCCGGTTCTTAATATAAATTTACCCATTCCTAAATGATCTAATGCTTTTGAATTATCATTTACATAATGAGATTTAAAATTCATACATCCATATTTACCTGCACCCACACCTTGATGAGATTCATTTCCTAATATAAATGTAGCACCATTCGCATATAAACTTAATGCTGATGCAACTGGTTTACACCAAGTATCTATATGAGTATGCTGACAAATAACAAATATCTTGAATAAACTTTGACCCAATTTAGATTGAGATAAGTTTCCGAAATTATTCCAAGTATTTCTTATATATCTAATTATGCTAGTTAAATATAATTTAATTTCATCTGGAGTATTACCATTATTTATTAAAGAACCTACAAATCCCCCATATAATCCTCTACTTGGAACTTCTCCTGCAAAGAACATATCTTGAAGTTGTTTTGCATATTGTTCTATCTCATCTATTACTACAAAACAAGGAGTTTTTCCATATGGAGAATTAGGATTAGTATTATTTTCTGCTTGTTTAGTAGTTAAATAAACTATATCTCCTATTGCTCTAGTATATCCAATTAAGTTTACAAATAATCCTTTATTATCTCCTAAAAGATCAATTATTCCAGGAGCAACTTCTTCTAATTTTTCATAAGCATAATCATAATAATTTTTACCATGAACTTTTATATTTATCTTTTTACTTTCAGATATAGTAAATCCATCTACTGCAAATGTTTCTCTTCCTGCTTTTTCTGCAATATCATTATAAATAGACATACCCATATCTGGTTTACAGTCTATATAAAATGTATTATATCCTTTTGCAATGGCTTCACCTAATTGACATAATGTTAATACACCTTTTCCTGATCTTGAACCTGCAACTAGGAATACGAATTTTTCATTCATTCCTGCACCATTAAATGGTAGTCTTAAAGTTTCATTATCATGAGTTTTTCTACCAATTACAGGTTTGAATTCTCCTGATTTAACACTATCTACTATTGCACCTTCTAATCTACTTGCAAAAAATGGTCTTGAATCATAAGCACCTTTATCTAAATATCTTCCGAATTCAAATCTACACATTCCAAATTGTAATCCATTTCCGGAAGTTATTATATTAATTTTATCAGCAGAATCTCCTGCAAAATATGAATTATTTTTTGCTTTTTCAGGATCAAAATCATTAGGTAGACAATATCCAATAAATTTAACTGCTGTATTATCAACATAATCATTTACAACTATTACACTACATTTATTTACTAATTCTTTTTCTATGTCTTTGAATTCTTGGCTGTTTACAGTAATATTATTTTTTAATTTCTTAAATTTTTTAATTAAATCATTTTTAATTTCGTCTAATCTATCTTGTAATTTTTTTCCAGATATATCTATAAGTATATCATAATAATCTTCACCATTGATAAATAAATCAGGATTCAATATATCTTTACAAGTAAGAAAATTTATAGTTCTTTTATCTTCATTGTCTAATAATTTTACTCCATCTTTACATAAAACAGCAATAGAAGATTCTTTTTTAATATATTCTATTTGTTTTATCAATAAAGATTTATAATTATTAAATAATTGTTCAAGAATATTTACATTTTCTTTATTTACTCCAGAATAAATATCAGAATTAGATTCATTATCATTAGAAGATATTTGAGTAAATCCATATTCTTTTAATAAATTTTCTAATTGTTTTTCCATCGATTTATTTATCCTTTTTTAAATTTTTCTTTTATTTCATTTATAATAGAATTAGTTATTCCTTCAGGAGCCTTCCAACCTTCTTTTTCTAAATTTTCAAGAAATTTTTTATTTTCATCAGTCAATATAGAATCATCAGATCCATTTTTATTTTCTTCTGAATTTTTATATAATTTAGAAATATTATAAATTATTTCATCTATATTAACGTCTTCAAATTTTTTAGGACCATATATTGTTTTATATTTTCCTTCTGATTTTTCAGATTCATCTATTCTTACTATTAAAGCTTTATTTTCTTTATCTGAGATAAATTCATAAGTGGCTTCACCATTATCAGTAATTAAATATTTTCTATCATTTATTTTCTCGAAATAATTTTCATCTTTGTCTTCATTAATAGATTTCCAGACTTTTTTAGAAATGGTTTCTAGATTTAATACTTCTTTATTATTTTCTTTTAATTGTTCTTCATATTTTTTATAAGTATTTCTGAATACTAAACCATTTATAACTGATTGATCTTCTATATTAGGTTTTCCATCTTTGCCATAACATATTACCCAGTCTCCATCTCCATGTTCTATTCTATTTTGAGTTCCTTTAGCATAAGTTGCATTTATTTTTAGATTATCTCCCCATGAAGTAGTTATATAGAATTTATCTCTTTGATCTGCAGGAATATGATATGCAAAACATTTATCAGAATTAGATTTAGGTTTTACTTCTAATATTCCTTTACCTAAATTCATAAAATCTTCTTTTGTAATAGGAGAACCATCTAATTTAACATAAGTATCTATCACTTTTTGAGGTTTTGTTAACCATTGTTCTGATGCTGTTCCTGTTATTACTACTTTAGAAGGATCTGATTTATAATGGACATCTTTGAGATCATTATAATAATCTCTTCCTGGTTCGCATAAACTTATTTTAACAGTATAATCATCTCTTTTTTGAACTTCTATTCCATTATTACCTTTATAATTATGTAAAAATCCTTTATTTAAACAAACTAAATCTTTTAAATCATCTTCTGATTTATTTTCTTCTTTATTTTGTTTATTTTCAAAATCTTCTTTTGCCAATGAAGTATTCCAACCTGCTAAAAAATTATCATATGGCCATTGTTTAGGTTGTAATGAAAGATTTTGTTTTAAATTATTTTCTGCTTTATCTATTTGATATTGAGATATTTCTGGAATAAATTCTTCTATAGTTTTGAATTTTTCTTTTGCAAAATCTCTTATATTTTGTTCATATTTACCTAAAAATTCATCTGCATTATCTTTTAGATAATAAGCACCTTGCCATCTTTTACTCTTATCTGATAATTCTTTAATATAATCTTTTAATACTCCTGCATTATTAAAATTAGAAACTGATAATGCTGTCCATGAAACTAATACTGTTTCTAAATTAGAAAAGATAAATCTGTTTATAGATGATCCTAATGGATCTTTTTCTACACTAAAAGTATCATATTTAGATTTATCAGGATCAGGAATTGGTAAATTAGTTTTAGAATCTTTAGAACAATGTTTTAAATCAATATGATATAATGAATTTGAACCATCCACTATTCCAGGAATAGGATAAATCCATTCTTCACCTTTAACATTAACTTCTAATACTTTTTTAGAATCAGAACCTTCACTTAACCCTCTATGAAATAATATAAAAGCTTTATTTACTCCTATAAAAATTGCTCTTACATTAGAAGGAGAAGTCCAAGTTTTAGAAACCATTTTATCATAATCTTTATCAGTCTCTGCAATCTTTAATATGTTTTTATCATTAGTTTCTTCAGATCTTTTATAAAGAGGATTACCTTCAGGAGTAGAAGGCATATACCAAAGTTTTCTAAATCTTTTAATCCATTGATTACTATTCATTCTTTTATTCCTTTTTAATATTGACCGTCTGCATAAAATAAACAAGTTCCTTCATTATATTTATAAAGAACTCCTTGTAAAGCAATAGTCATATCTTTTGAATGCCACCAATTATCTTGATGATCAAAAGACATATAAGTATTACAGATATCAGTAGAACCATCATCATAAGTTAAATTAAGTTCATATTTTTTATTTTTGCTTCCTTTATTGCTTAAACTAACATCTGTAAATGTTCTTAAATAATAAGTTACTGTTGGAAAAGTAATATTTATGTAACAATCATAAGGAAGATTTATTATATATTGACCTTCTTTAAGTTTCTTTCCTATCTTTTCACATATATCTTTATTTATATACCATCCTTTAGTCATATTAGGATCTCTATGATCTAATATTTTTTCCAATTTACCTACTAAAGTATTTAAAAATGTTCCTTCTTTTACTTTATCTAATTCTCTATCAGTAAATAAATAAAACATAAATTGACAATCATCTAAAAGATAAGTAAAATTCATATTTCCTGAAGGATCTTTTTTATAAGTATCCCATCTATTATTTATATTAAATTCTTGAACTTTTAAATTAGTTCCTTGATTAGAAACATAAATACTACTTTGTTCTACTTTATATAAATAATCACTAACTAAAGGACTAATATCAAACTCTTGAATTTCTTCTGCATTCATTACTCTTTCGGCTTCTTTTAAAGTCTCTTCAGAAATATTATTTATACTTTTCTTATTTAAAAAATTAATAATATCTGATTTTCTTGAAAAATCAGCTCTAATAGGTCCAGTAAAAAACCAAATTCCAATTAATAATCCTAATCCTATTACTACTCCTAAAACAGTTTGACCTATTTTAATTAATTTTTCTAATCTTGTATTTTCTTCCAATTTATTTACCTCGCTACTTTAGTGCATATAGTACATTTACATTCAGGTCCACAAAATTCAATTACTTTTTGACCCACAGGAATTTCAGTTATAGTATCCATGTTTTTACTTATTTCAGTAAATTGAGTAATTTGATCAAATGTATTATATCCTTTAACTCTATATTTTTTATCAGTATAAACTCTCATTCCTATTAAAGATACATTACATGGAGAATTATCAGGAGTTGAATCTGCATTTTCTAAAGTCCATCCTTGAGTTATTATTTTATTTCTCCAAAAGTTTCCATCTTGAACACCTTTATTTAATTTTAATGATTGCCATCCTATTGTTTCTAATGGTGAAAATGATCTATAACTTACAGTATCATTATCTCCAAAGAATGTTCCAGTGGTTGTGGTCGTATATTCTTCCCAATCTTGTAAAGCTAAAAAACAATCATTATCATTTAAATCTTTACCTAAAAATAAATATTTTTTAACTCTGTCTCTATTTACTATACAATCTAATATATAATTTTCTTGTAATATATTATTTCTTACTTTAGTTGTACTATTTCTACTTGCATCTATTTCATTTAAAGTTCCTAATCCTTGATATGCACCTTTTAATATTAAATCATCATATCCTTCTTGTGTATAAGTAATTACTTTAAATGTTGCTTTTAACATTTTGATTTCAGTTTCATATGTTCCATTAGATGACATTTGAGTAATGGCTCCGTGAAGTTGTCCATATCTTTCATCACCTCTTTGACCCATAGAATTAAACCAGTGAACATTTTTAGCATCTCCATATATAAAAGGAACTACAAATTGTGTACCTGTATCATTTTCTTCAAATACTACATCTATATAAGTTCCTGGTTGAACATCTTCTTGCCATAAATGTAATCCACCATTAAAGAATCTATTTACTCCTGAATCTGCATTACTTTCTCCGTTCCAAACATTTCCTTTATGAAAAATTTGTCTTGCTTTAATTAAATTCTTTAATCCAGCTTCTCCTGCAGTTACCATAGGAGCAAAAGCACTTAATATTCTACTATCATAAGATAAAACTCTTGCCGCGCCTACATCTAACCATTGTTGATGAATATATTTGCCATTATCTCCTTTAACTGGATTCTTTACATTTACAAAACTTCCATTTCTAGAATCTTCATCTAATTCTTCTGGAAATTTATCTTTATACATATTACTACTTTCAGTAGTTATTAAACATTTATTATTGCTAAAATCATTTACATGCCATTTAAATAAATATTGTCTATCATAATCATCAGGTTCTCTTTTTGAGAATTTAGAATAATCTACATCCCAATAAGTTTCTGAATCGTGTATTGTCCACCCATCATACATCCAATCTACATTTTTGAATGATTCTGTTCCACTACCTTCACCTTTATTTAATCTATGAGTTACAGCCCAAGTATTATTATTTTCATTTACTTTATAATCTATTTTTTCACAATTACATCCATCACAAACAGTTACATCGATAGGTTGTTGAGCCAAATCTCCTTGTCCTAATTCACCTACATTAACCGTTCCAACTTGTAATTCATTATTTTGAGATATTCCAAATTTTTCTAAAATTGCTTGAATATTATTTTGAACTCCTTCTGAAATATCACCTAAAGCAAATATTAAAAGAAATCCTCCTACACAAATCAAAGTAACAGGTAAAAACATTAAAAGAATAGAAAGAATAAAATTAAAAATTGATACTATTGCGTGAAAAATTACTTTTAATATTATTTTGAAAGCTTTTCTCTTCGCTTTTTTCTTTTTTCTTTCTAATGCTTGTTTTGCTTCTTCTTCTTTTTTTGCTTTTTGTAATACCGAATGTTCAACTAAATTACTGGCCAACTATAATACCTCTATCAATTAATTTCTCATAATCTTCTTGAATTTCTCTATCTGTTATTTCATATTCTTCTAATAATTTATAAAAATTATCCATATAAGACATATTATAATTATATCTTTCTACCATATGTTCATATGTTTTATTATCTACATCTTTATCTGATATATATTTATCAGCTTCTACTTTAAGTTTTTTATACTTTTCATGTTCTGGATAATTATCTATTAAAATCTTAAATTGAGCCATAGAAAATTCGACATTTTCATTTACAAAACTATAAAATTCAAATAAATCTAATGGTTCTTGTGCATTTGAATCAGTAGCTATATTAGAATTGTTAGAATGATAATGATTATTCATATTTACATTTTTTCTACTATTATTAGGAATATTTCCAATTACTCCAAAATAAACTATAGTAAATATCATAAATATAAATGCTAATCCACACCATTTAAGAATTTTGTCTGTAAATTTCTCCTTTTCATTCAGCATAAAACACCTCACAAATAACTTTTTATGAATCTATAAATATAATAATATTATACGTTATTTATAAGGTGTTTTTAATAAAATATATTATAAAAGTATGTATTTTATGCTTATTTCAATTCCTTACCGATGAATTTTTCAAGTGCTGGTTTCAAATGTTTAGTTACTACATCTTCTTGTTTTACACTTAATGATAATCCTTTTATTATTCTTTCGGATAATTGTCTATACATTCCTTGATATTGACTAGGAGCCCATTTAGAAAGTTCATCTAAATTATCAGTTAATGCTTGCTTAAATTCGTCAGAATATTTAGAATTATTTGAATTTTCTGTGGATTTATCATCAGATTCTTCTGTTTTTCCAGCTATAAGTTTATTATGACATCTTTCAATAGTAGTTAATAATCCTCCAAATGTTCTAGAACCATATCTACGTAAACTTGAAATAGCAAATGATAAATCTTTAGCTGTACCTTCTCCTAAAATATCCCATCTATCTTTAATTTGTTCCAATTCTTCTGCTAATTTTCTTATATTATCTAAACGTTGTTTTTCTTTTTCTTCTTTTTCTTTTCTTATTCTTTCACGTTCTTCTTTTTCAGCTTTTTCTTTTAATTCTTGATCTTTCTTTTCATTTACTAATTCAAAACAGTGTTTTAATGATATATCATCGTCATAATTAATTAGAGTAAAATCATGTTCTTTTCTTATCAATGAAATAATTTCTTTTTGTTTATTATTTTTAATTACATATATTTTATGTTTTTCATTTTTAGAATCTATTGTACATAGTACTATTTTTTCTTCATTTAAATACAATCCATCATCTGGAATAAATGTTAAAATGTCACCTTTTCTATAAAACATTGCTGGGTGAGAATATTCAAAATTTTCGTGAAATAATTTTTTTATCTCATATAAATCTTCATATTTTTCTATTTTTTCTGAAAGATAAATAGATTCATAAAAAAGATTTTTATTATATAAAGTTGGATGATCTTTATCTAATAAAGAAAATCTAAAATTATCTAAATAATCAAATCTTTTATATTCTAATATTTCTTTAGTTTTACTATTGAATTTTATTTCAAATTCTTCATTATCATATTTCTTAAATAATTGAGCTATATTATTAGAACCATTGAATATCATTTTCCAACCAGATTTATCAACATTATTATTAAATATTGCAAATTCTTTAGTAGTATCTATTGTTAAATTATTTTTCAATAAATCTAAATTCTCTTTGAAATTAATTCCTGTTATTGAATTTATATAAGATGAAGAATATTTATCATAATCTTCTCCATTATAATTTTCATCTTTAATTTTATTAAATAATCTAGCAATTATATTTTTAAATCCACCTGGTTTATAATCACCTTTAGAATTAAATATTATATCATCTTGTTCTTTATTTAAAGAATATAATTTTAAAGTTGTTGTTCCCCATCTATATGATTTTTCATAATTCCATAATTCCAAATCTTTGGAGTATTCTCTTCTTAAAGTTCTAAATATTCCATATTTATCATCATAATTTATTTTACCATCTTTTATTAAATGTAATGGTTTATTATAATTTCTAGATGCAAAATATAATATATTATCTTTCCAAGCAAATGCTACTGTATTAACATAATCTCTCGAATCATCCCAATGTAATATTTTATATTCATCATTTAAATTACTTATATTTAATTGCTTTTCTAAAATTTTAGATAATTTTATTAAATAAGATTCTTTATCTGGATAAAGATCAGTTGGTCTTTTAGTAGTAAAATCAAGATTCTTTATTATTTTTATATCTTTGTCAGATAAAGGACTTATAATATTACATAATTCTTTCCCTGTTAATATATTATGAACTATTGCCTTTTTAGTATTTATTTCATATTTTTCTTCTACTACATAATTTCCAGATTCTAATTTTAAAGAATCATATATTTTTCTGACTGCTAACGCTTTATCAAATTCTTCTTTATCAATACTTATATTTTTAATTATATCATTAACTTCTTTTAATGAATTTGGAACAATTATTGGATCATATTTATTATCACTTTTAGGAACAATATTTCTTAATTTATAAATTATATAATTATCAAGCCAATCACTAATAGTATTTAATTTATAATTACGTTCATTATAAGAGCATAATATAATGTCATAATTATAAATTACTTGTAATTTTTTAGTATCTTTTACTAATTCTAATAATACTTCTTCACAATATCTTTTATCTGAATTTCTAGAATTTAATTTAGTTTTAATTATACCTTCTATTAAATCATCTCTTAAACAAGAAGGAATAGGCATATTTAAATCTACAAATAAAGATGCGAATTTATGATAAGGACCTAATAATTGTAATTTATTTTTATTTTTTAATGTATTTATTAAATTATATAATTCAATATATTCTTGAATATGTTTTTTATATTCATTCTTCTTTAATATATCTGTGATTTCTTTAGTAGCATCTGACATTATCCCTTCAAATACTAATAACTTATTAAACATTTCTTCTGACATTCCAGTAAATCCTTGAACGCAATCTTTACCAAAAGTAAATGTTTTCATAAGTTTTTTATCTACATATCCATTAACAACCCAATGTATTTTAGTAGGATGTCCAAAATAACAAGGCCTCCATCCTCTAGCATCTATTTCATTATTTGGATTATCACAATTAGCTAATCCACCTTCAATAAATCTATTAGAAAAGACCCATTCATAATTAGGATATTTTGCTCTTTCATCTTCCATTTTCTTTTCTAATTTTGCAGATTTAATTATTTTTTGTTTACCTAAAGTAGATTCACATTTAAACATTATATAATCTGATATTGCTAATTTTTGTTCATCTTTTAATATATTTGCTTCATCAGATACTCTTGCAATAGTAGCACCAGCTTTGGCTTTAACTCTATCATTTTTAGAATTAGATACATTTATATTAGTCCAATTCCAATCTTTATCTTTAGGTTCAATGTAATTATCTACTATTATACCATTACTTATAATTCCATTTTTTAAAGTAAGGGCATCACCTATACATAATTCATAATCATTATCTTTTTCAAGATAAACATATTCTTTTCCTGTTTTTCCGCATATTATAAAATCACCATCTAAAACTTTATCATCTTTATAATTAATTATAGTTTCAAATGGATCTAATTCTGATTTTTGTATAACTTTATATTTATTTGAACCATCTAATGGATTTATTTCTATATAATATAATTCATCTTTATTTTCTTTATATGCTACTTTAATTAAATCACTGGCGATTGTTTTTCCAAACATTACTAATTTAACATCTGCACCAAAAGGCTCAATTAAACCTTTTAATTCTTTATTTAAATAAACTGTTCCATGATCAAATATTCTAATTCCTATATTTTCAATACTTTCAGGAATATGTAATTCTTTTAATTTAGGACAATTTATAAATGCTTCTGTATGAATTTCTTTTAATGAATTTGAAAAAATAACCTTTTTTAATTCAGGGCAATTTTTAAATGCTTTACTATGAATAACTTCAGCACCTGTTAAATCTACTTCTTCTATATTTGAGCCTGAAAATCCATCTATACCTGAAATTGATTCTGATTTAAATGTTTTGAAAGGACAATCTTTATCCTTTCTCATTATATTATTTTCTAAATGATACCAACCTTCATCTAATTGTTTAATTTCACCTAATTTATCAGAATAATCATTAGTATTTTTAACGATACCATCTTCTTTGTAAATAACAATTATATGACCATCTTTATCTACTTCATAATTACATTTATATCCACCTTTAAAAAATTGTTCTAATTGAGAATCATTTAATTCAGCAACTTTAAATTTATTATTTCTAGATATAATGCTCTTATAATTATTATCTTTAGTTCTATTATGATCATATATAATTACACAATCTTGTAATTTATATGTTTTATTTTGTTTATCTTCTAAAAGTAAAGGATATTGAGATTGTTCACCAATACTAAAGTTAACGGAGTTAACAAAAAAGTTAAAATCTCCATTTTCAACTGAAAGCATTTGAGCTTGAAACTTCTCTTTAGCCTTTTTAGTAGTCATTATTTCTAAAGAATCTTTCTTTATATCATAAATTCCTACTTTGCTTACATTTTTACCAGTATAAAATAACCCAACTATTATTTTCATTGGTATTGAATATCCTTTTTTTTTTGAATTAATTTTTTTCCTTAATTAAATGGCAAATCCTGAATTAGATTTTGCTTCTTTTTCTGCAATTTCTTCTAATTCTTGATTTCTTTTCTTAAGTTCTTCTTTTTCAGAAGCAGATAAATCATTATTAAATTTACCACCGTTTGCGATATAATCTACTCCTTCTAAATCTAAATCATTAATGTAAGTTTTGTTGTTATCCATTTATAATCTCCTTAATAAAACAAAATCCTCTCTAATAATTAAGAGAGGAAATCGTCTAAATCTTTTTCTATTGAGCCTTTATAAGTGTCAGTCTTTCCTTCTATGAAATCAGTGATTGTTTTTTTATCTATTCCACATAATTCAGCGACAGATTTTTTACCATCATCACCTTCAATTTCTAACCAATCTTTAGTCATAAATTAAACCTCCTCAAATATAGATACTAAATCATTTTCAGATACATTTTTGAAAGAATTAATTTGATTTATAAATTCTTCGGATTTAAGATTCTTTAATTCTCCAATAGTATTTTTAATAGTATCTTTTGTAAATTGGGTAACCTCTAATAAATATTTATTATTAGAAACTACTTTTAACATATCCATATTTACATTTTCATAATTAGTAGCATTTATACCTTGACTAACTTCTTTTCCAAATGATTTTTGAAGTAAATATTTGAAGAATTTAAGGCTTTCTTCTTTATCAAGTTTACCATCATATTTCTTTTCTGCAATTATTTTATCAAATTTAGAAAATAAAGGATTTGTTGATTTAGTTTCTACTGGAGTTTCTTCTTTATTTTCATTTTTAATTTCTTCAAAATATATTTGTGTTAATATATCTTTCTTATTTTGACCCATTGCAAATATAAGAATACTATTTATATTTGCTTTTACAGCATAATATTTAACACCTTGAAATTGTTTAATCTTTGGACTAGAAGGTTTAAGTAATTCATCTCTTATATTATTCCAAATCTTTTGAGCTTCTACTGTTTTAGTAGTTTTTAAGAAATCTCTAGCTACAAGTACTTCAAAGTTTAAAGGTTTAACTTCTTTAGCATCAACTAAATAACATCTTAATTGCACTCCAGCCATTACTCAGTTACCTCCTTTCCATCTAACATATATGATGCAAATTTAGCTAATCTTTCATTTTTAGAACTATCATTTCCAGTAACTGCATCATTCATTTCCCAAAATGTTATATTTAATAAATATCCAAATTTACTATTCATAGTTGTTTCTGGCATATCAAATAATCCAAATGTATTATCATTTTCGTGATATTCATATGCTCCCATCATTCTTTTTGAAATTGGAGATTCAAAACATTCAACCCATTCAGTATCTGGTTCAAAAACATAATTTCTTAAAATTACATCTAAATCATTAGTATTTAATTTACATCCTTGAACAAATCTACCATTACCTACTTTAGTTCCATGTCCTAATCTCATTAAAAGAATCATTAAGAATAATGTAGGAATAATTAAATATTCATTGGAACCTAAATCTTTTTTAACTAATTTACCTACATATTTTTTAGTTTTTTCATCGTATTTATATTCAGGAAGAACTATATCCTTTATAGTATCTTCTCCTATATTATGAATTTGATATCCTACAGGCATTTGAAGATCATCATATCCTGGATGTGTTTTTAAGATAGCATTATAACTATCTACACACATCTTTTTATCTTCCATATTAATTGGGTTAAGATCAAATCCAAAACAGTAATATCTACATACATTTATAGGACTTGGTTTTTCTTCTTGAACATTAGCCTGAGATCTTAATTTCTCTACTACACTATTATCCATTATTTTTCATTCCTTTCTTAATTTTAGATTTAGCTTGATCTATAATCTTTCCTAATTTTTCATCTTGGAAATGTCCTTTCTCCCAAGTGTCAATCATTTTCTTTAATTTAGATGGCATTGCAAATGAATATATTCCACCTTTTTCAAGTATTCTTCTTGCTCTAGCCATTTCAGTTGCATCTGTATCTAATGTTGCATATTTTTTAATATCTACTCCATGCATTATTCCTAAAGCAATTTCATGTAATTGCATTCTATCATAAGGTTCAGTTGTTAACATATTTGCAACTACATTAAAATGTTTATTTTTAAATAATTGTAAATAATACATTAAAGTTAAATCAGAATATGCTTTATTATTTAATCTAAACTTTTCTACATAAGGACCATATCCTAATATATACATCATTTTGATAGGTTTTCTTAAATTATCAAGTTTATAATTTTTCTTTTCTACTTCAGTTTTAGTTTCAGTAATATCTTCTTCAACTAATTCTACTTTACCTTTAGTTAATCTAGTTCCTACTACTATTTTTGGTACACATGAAATAACTCCGTCTTTATTTTCTATATAATTACCTTTAGTAAGAACCATTTCTGAACCATTTCTTAAGAATAAATTGTTTATAATATTATTTTTACCTTTTAAACAATTTACTGCTTGTTCAGAAGACATTTTATATAATTCACCATTACTATCACTTAATATAATTCCTAATCTTTCACCTTGTAAATTATAACATAATCCTACAGTAGTTAATGAATTACCACCTAAAGCTTTTTTAGTTAAAGGAGATTCTATAATAGGTTGTCCATTTTTAAATCCAGAGAAATTAACATAAGGACATTTTATTGATAATTCTTTAGGTTGAGGTTCTCCTTCCTTATGAATAATAACTTTTTTATTAGTAATAGCTTCAGAAATTAAATCAGTAAAATTATCTAATTTCTCTTGAACATCTATTAATAAATATACTGATCCTTTTTTAGGAATATGTTTTATTAAACATAAAACCTTACTCATTATTATAATTCTCCTTTTTCAAATAAATTAGCTTTAATAGCGGCTGATTGTAAACTTTCTTTCAATTCACTAATCTTAAGCTCTGGGAATCTTGATCTAACTGTATCTATAATACTTGTTAAAACTTCTACTGATGAATTATCATAAATGAAATCTGTATTATTTAATACATTCTTATAAGCTTTTTGAGCTAATTTAGTATCTTTCATTATTTGATCATCACCTGCAATATTAGAAAGAGTAGTATATATAGATAATAATTTTAATTGATTACTTAATCCTTTATAATTTTTATATTTTGCTGGTGCTTTAGAAAAATCTTCAGTAGATAATAATTCTGGCGGAATCATATCTTGTTTATTTTCTATATAAATCATAAAGTCATCAGTTAATGAACCTATTAAAGTAAATGCTTCTTCTCTTATATAATCTAAATATTCATCTACTGATTTAAATATTCCACATTCTAAATAATAATCTGCATCATATATTGAAGCATTTAATTTTTCCCATTGTCTTGGATTTGGAGTAGTTGCACCTTCATTCATTCTTATATCTTCAGTTGTATCTATTTGTAAATTATCAGGTTTATCTTCAAGATAAGCCATAATTAATGGGTGAATACCTTTTCTTCCTGTTTCTTCTTCTACCCAATCCATAGCCCATTTTTTCCAATCTTTAAAATCAGGTTTTACAAACCAAACTTGGAATCTATTTTTAACATTATATCCAAAAGTAGTTGTTCCTTCTTGTATTGTATCCATTGTATTACCAGCGGCAATTACTATCCAAGATGGAGGAATAATTGGATATACTTTTTTCATTTCACCAGTAGTTTTTTGTAATGGAGTTCCACAAAGAGTAAGTAATTCAGTTCTAGTAGACCAATCCATACTTGTAATTTCGTCTAAAAATAATATACCTGGTTTATTATATGCTAAATTAGGATCTTTTGCTTCTTTCTCATCTTTTGGAGGTGGTGGTAAAATATAATCCATCATTAATTTAGATATACTATCTAATTTACCATCTGGTCTAGTTGATACTGGAACTGGAATACCATTAATTTCTCCTCTTTCTAATTGATCACAAGGAACACATTTAATAGCAACATCAATATCAACTCCAAATTCTTTTTTGATATCTTCACCTATACATTGAATTGATTGTGTCTTTCCGGCACCTGGTTCTGATATTAACCAATAATTTCTTTTAATTTTAGGTTTTACACCAGCTTTAACAGCTCTATTTATACTTATAAGTTCAAGTTTAACATGTCTTAATGCCTCTTTTAAAGAACCTCTCATTTGAACTGGTTGTATTACTACTGTTTTTTCTTCTGCTTTTGAAGCCATATATTACTCATCTCCTTTTTTAGCTATACATTTTACTCCAAATGGAGCATTAAATGATCTATAATATGATTCATTGTATAATACCCATATTACATATTTGAATTTTTTAGCCCATGATTTATCAGGCATATCAAAATATCCATCAGTATATACAACTAAATAATCAATCTTTTGTTTAACCGCAAATTCTAATGTCTTTTTTATATCAGTTCCACCAAATCCTTTTGCTTCTACTTTTTTAAATTGATTGAAATCTTTAAATTTACCCCAAGATGCAACTTCTGTATCCCAATAACATACAATACCTTCTACTCCATTTTGAAATTGTGTTAATAATGTATGTGTTTGATTATAAAATAAATTTAAATTATCATCATCTATTGAACCTGAAGTATCTATTGCTAATAATAAATTCTTAAGTTTATTCTTTTCTCTTACTGCTCCTGGCATTATTGCTTTATATCCAGTAAATCTAGTAATTCTATTTTGATGTGCTTTAGTATAAGTAGCAGACATATTTAGACTTTCTCTTAAGAATGGTTTTAATTTTTCTACCCATCCTACTGGTTCTGGTTGATTCCAAAGTTCAAATAATCTTGCTATATTTCCACATCCATCTCCGTGTTCTTTAGATTGAGAAAATTTTCTTAATGCTTTTTCTACTGAATCTTTTATTCTTTGTTCTACTGATTCATCTTTTCTATTTATACTTTCTGAATCTTCTTTTATATCTTCTAAATCTGCTTCACCTATTTCAATAGTATGACCATCTAAAGTAATTGTCTTTTTACCCTTACCTTTTCCTTTTTGGCTTTTAGAATTTTGATCTTGATTTTCATCTTGTGAATCATTATTTCCATTAGAATCTTGATTAGAATCACCATCTTGACCATTTTCTGAAGAATCTCCATCACCATTCATATTACTATTAAAATTAGGATTTTGTTGAACTAATCTATTATAAATAGTTTCTGTAGTTTCTTTTTCTATGTCAATTGTACTAATATATAATCCACCATGAGCAAATTCTGCATCAGGACCTTCTTTAGATGGAGTACATTGTAAATCTAAAGATAATGTTTTATTTATAATTAAGTCTCCTGCAATATTCCATAATTGAGAATTTCTTTTTCTTATTCTCGCATGATGTTTAAATACAATATGACCTGCTTCATGACAAAGAATAAATACCATTTCTTTTACTGTTCTTTGTAAAGCAAATTCAGAATTGACAAATAAAAATCCTGGTGAAACTCCTAATGTTTTACATCTTTTATCATCAAATCTAGTAGTTAATTCACTTAAAATTAAATAATAGAAAAGATATTTTTTCTTAATTATACTTTTAGCTCTTAATATTAAATCTTCTGCTTTTCTATCAATTGGTGTTTTTTCAAATGATAATTCTAATGTATTTATAAATCTAGGATTTGATTTTACTTCTTGTGATATATTTTGATTATAAATAGCATTTCTTTGTTCTTTAGATAAATCTTCTGAAAATGCACTTTGAACATCTATTTTGGATTTATCTAAAGATTTATCTACTTTATCTTTCAATGATTTTATATAATCATCTTGAGTAGATACTTTTATTCCTTTAAATGTTTTTCCTTTAGGTTGTACTTTTTCTACTATTTCTTCATAAGGAATATTTTTAGATTTTACACTATTAATGGCTTTTTCATAAGGAACATTTGTTAAAATCATTCCTTTACCATCTTTCAATCTACATACACTGCAAAGTTTTTCAGCAGGGCTAATTTCTTCAATCTTAAATATTATTGTTTTTCCATCACAGTTCTTATCACAAACTGCATTAGTCCCTTTCTTTGTGTATTCATTTTCAGTATCTAATATTTGATTTTCACCAATATAAATTAACAATTTGTTTATTATCCTTTTTTACTTTTTAAATTTAGCCCATTTTTTATCGTTATATTCTTTTTCCATTTCTTCAACAGTTCTTTTTTTAGTATAGTCTTTTATAATTTTATCTAAAACTGTTATATATTCTTTAGTAACAGCTTGTCTATTTTTGCCAAGTTGTTCTTTCATTTTCTTTGCTTCAGCGGCAATTTTCTTTCTGTTTCCATCACCTACTAATAATGTAAAATGTTCTACTAAAGAATCATAAATTTCCTTCAAATTACTTTTTGCACTTATTTCGTAATTCATAATCTTTCTCTTTAAACCTCTTCTACTTCATTAAATATTTTTGCTTAACATAAAAATTAAGATGTAAAAACTAGATCACCTTCAGAATTGTATACATTTATGAAGTCAGAAGACCAAAGATTTTCACCTTGAATATAACCTAAAGCTTCATTTAAATCAATACATCTTACAAAATGTCTAAATTTCTCACCTTTATAACTACAAAGTATCAACCACATAAAAAAGAAATTACTCCTTTATAATTAAATGGTAATTTTAATAATTTCTTTCACTTTATTCATCTTTTATATTATATATGATTTTCAGATATGAATATATAAAAAATATTATAAAATCTCTGTTTTTTCAGATTTTTCAGAAAATAAAGACTTATATTCTTTAGAATTTTCAAATGTTTTTTCATATTCTCTAACTCTATTATATTCAGGTAATATTACTTGTTCAAATATCTCTTTTCTCATTTTTCTAAATTTATGATTCTTTTGTGAATAACAACAATCATATACATTCCATAATATTTCATCAGGATTATCTTTTAATATTCTTTTCATCAATTCAATGGCCATTACTGATTCCCACCAGAATACTTCATTAGATAAAGTTTTTCTACAATTCATTTCATCAAATAAAACATTACAGAATCTAGATAATCTTTCTTTATAATTAGTATCATCTATATTTAATAATTTAGATAAATTTTCTAGTCTTTTTTCATCTTTATTTTTAAATTCATATAATCCTTTTAATCTTGCATATGCTAATTTAGGAGAATGACTAAAATAAGCTGGTAAAAAGTTCATTTTAATTGCTTCTCTTAATTCAGATTGTTTATGAGATTCTATATGAAATTCTTTACATAATTTATCAGCAACTTTTCCATAGATATCATGATTTTCATTAATCCATTTTTTAGTAGAAATAGATTTTTGAAGTCTAGGAATTTCGGATTTAATATCATTTTCTCCAAAATCGTGTAAATTATATCTTTCCATTACTATTTGTTTTACTTTTTTATGGCCTTGTTCTTTTTGTAATTTTTCAAATAAAATATCATCACCATTACATATTTTAGCTCTTCCGTTACACATAGAATTAGTTAATCTAATTGATATTTTAGCTAATCTATCATTATTTTTTTTACAATGTTTTATATGTAAATCTAATGTTCCTTGAAGAGGAATAGGTAATGATTCATTTATCTTTTCTAATTTTTCTTTCCATTGATTTATATGATATTTATGTTCTATCTTTTTAGCAATTAATTCAGGATTATATTTAGTAAAGTTTCTATATTGGTCTGCGCTTATAGTAACTGTATTATCATGTAAAGTTTTAGGTTTTCTATTTTTAGGTAATTCTTTCTTTTTAGTTCTTGATAATATAAACTTATCATTATGTTTTATTCCATAATTATCAAGTTTAGTTATTAAATTCATTAATTTTTCTTGATTAACTTTGAATCTAACAGAAAAATTAAGTTTTTTCATAGGATAAGTATCATAGAATATATAAGTTTGACCGCCTTCTTCTTTAGGACATAAATAAAGTTCTCTTTTTCCTTTATCATTAATGAAACTTTTCAAATATAAAGGTTCAATAATATTTTCTTTTTTAAGATATCTTATATAACTATATCCTGTATTTGTATTTCCATTGAATATTTCCCAATTTTTAGAATATATAAAATCAGTATTTTCATCAACTTCATTATAGTATTTATTTTTTCTTGCATTTTCAGACAGAGATTTTATATGGTAGCAAAAAGTAGATAAATTCACTGGACTTAAGAATTTACCCATATTTAATTCTGACCTTATTTTTTGAAACGCTGTCTGTTCACTCATAAATATTCTCTTTTATTTATTTACTTAGTTAATTTTATTTATTATGTTATATTTATTTTTAATATTATACTATATTTTTTATCTTTATTATATAAAAAATAATATATTATATCCCATAACATTTAATATGTCCCTGAAATCAACTAAATTTAACATATTTTTAACACCTGAATTTTCATATGTTAATAAAAAATTAATAATTTTTTTTTATTAAACCCTTGATTTTTTATAATTATTATATTATAATAATATAAAAATTTAATAGAGGAGAAACTGTTTTTTATGAAAGTAGAAATTAACGACATCGAGACTAATCCTGAATATCGTAGATGGGTAGGTGAAAAGAAAGAAGCTTACCCAGATATAAACATGATTAAAAATTACTATGAAACTCATTCATTAGAAATGCTCAATGAAATATTGAGAAGATTCCAAAGACTCATTATTAAGATTCTAAATGATAATTCTACATTATGGGAAAAAAATCCAAGAGTTAGTAAAGAAGATTTAATTCAAGAATTAAATCTAGCAATAGTAGAAACATTAAATGAAGAAGTGTATAAGATTAAAGATGGTGGAGTTCAGCCTTCTACTTATTTTTATGGAGTATGCTATTCACATATTTTGATTTATCTTGAAAAGAATTCTGATTCTATTTTTACCCATAAGAATTTAGCAGATATCAAGAAAGAAAAAATTATTAAAGAATTTGGAGATTCAGATGAAGTTTTAAAGAAACATGGAATTAAAAAGAAAAATTTAAGTAGATGGTTGCCAAAGACTATTAAATCATTCACGGATAAACCATCTGAAGATAGTAAACATACTTATGAAGAATTAATTCCAGATGGTAGATTAAATCCAGAACAAGAACTATATCAAAGGCAAAAAGAAGAAATGGTAGATAATATTTTAAGAGAAAATCTTAAAGAAGAAGAGTATAATATAGTAAGAGATTATATGGATGAAAATTCCAAAAGAAAAATTCCTATAAATATTAGAACTAAATTATCTAAAATAGATAAATTAAGAAAATTATTCGAGGAAGGATAAGGTGAAAATATATGTTAAAGAGATTTGAACTTAAAAAATTATTTGTAAATTTAATTCCTTTATATTATGCTATAATGATTTATTTTACAATAGGTCAACTTATATATTATTTCATAGTTGATACTAATCTTACTAATGTGAGTATATTTAAGGCAATACCAATATTAGTAGAAAAGATGAATAATCATTCAGTAATATCTACAATATGTTTTCTATTTGGAATAGGAATTATGTATTTCATATTTTATGAATTAAATTCTGAATTGGATGATGTTTATAAAAAATATTCTGACACATTATTTTTAATAATTACTCCTATTATGCTTTTATTATTCTTTGATATAATTGATGTAATATTTAAAATTATATCATTTTTATCTAGTTTTGGATTATCTTATATAATAGTCCATTTATCAATAATGAGTGGAATATATTATTTGATAAATAAAAAAGATAAAAATCTAAAATGGAATGTATTATGTAGCTTTACTGATTATATATTTATATTTTCTGCATTTTTCTTCGCGATGAGAATAATTGCTCAAATGTTAGAATCCGATAAATACACCACTATATTATATTTTTTATTTAATCATAAATTAAGAACTATCATTTGCATGTATGTGACTTTCCTTTTAATTCTTTTATTTTCAAATGCTCAAATAGATGATAAAGGAAATATTATACCTAGTAAATATCCTAATAAAAAATATAGTAAAAAAGAAATAGAAGATATAAAATTTAGTTCTAAAATAAAAGCAATATTTTCTATGATATTATTTTTAATAATAGATATATGTGAATTAAAAATATGGAGAATAATAGGTGATAAATTAAAGGAAATGTTCAATAATCTATATGATTGGGTAAATAGTTTTAAATTTATCCCTTGGATAATGGGAACAATTTGCATTATAATAATTATTATTGCATTTATATCAAGTATAAAGAAAGAAGGTAAATAATATGAAAAATATGAAATCTAAACGAAAGAATGAAGATAAAAATAATAATTTCAAAAATATTTTTAAATTAAGTATTTTAAACCGAATATTAGTATTTATTTTGTTATGTTCATTTGTATTTGCATTACTTCAATTTTCATTTGGAATGTTTGGATTGAGTTCAGATCTCATCGAGACATATAAAAGTGATTTATATAAAACTTTTATTTATAGTTCTTCATTTGATGATAAAATTCCAGTAGATGGAGGATATATTTATAATTATCAACAAGATGATTTTAATTGGGAACCTATTAATTATACAGTGGATGATAAAGGAATTCCTGTTGATAAAAAAGCATATTATTATGCTTGTCAAAAACAAAATGAGATTCAAATTAAGAAAATAATGGAAGATGAATATAAAAAGCCAATAAAAGAAATTAGTCATTCTGAAATAGAAGAATCTCTTAAAAAATATATTTCAAAAGCAGAAAATTTAAATATTTATTTCAAATCCTCTAATTTATTTGAAAATCAAAATGAATTATATAACGTATTAAATAAAAATAGTGGTGTAAGTACAATAGCATTTTTAATTATATTTTTATTAATTTATTTTACAGTCTCTCAATGTAAATGCTATATGAGGAATCCGTTATTATGGATATGTGATTTCAATCATTATTTAGAAGATAAAATACATATAATTAGTAATTATGAAGATATTAAAAAGGAATTAATAGAACAAAATTTATTTTATTCAGCAATTAGTATATTTTTAATTATGCCTTTATATGTAATTAATTTACTTAAAATAATAATTGAAAAAATATATAATTTCATTATTGAATTTACTATAGAAATAAATTTCATTCCTTGGATTATATGTTCTTTTATAATGATAGGAATTGCATTGATAATTTTTGGAATACATAAGAAATATGATATTAAAAATATAAAATAATGGAGGAAGTATAAATTATGAGCAATAAAGAAATAAAATCATATCTTTTAAGACTTCCAAAAGATATATTCAATAAAATAGAAAAAGAAGCAGAAAAGAATAAGAGAAGTTTTAATAACGAGATATTTTTCAGATTAGAAAAATCACTGGAAACAAAGGATAACAAGTAGATATGAAAACTATAATTATAACAGTTATAATTTGTCAACTAATAAGCTTCATAGGTCTTATTATATGGGATAGAACTGGATGTAACGATGAATTATTAATTCTATGTTGTCCTTTATTTATAATTCCTTTAATAATAATTAGAGAAATAAATGTATTTATTCTTCATAGACCTACAATCAAAGTTCTAAAAAGACATAAAACTGGAACAAGATATGAAATGTGGATTAATTATAATAGAAAAACTAAAATTTATGAAGTGGAAATAGAAAAAGAAAATTATGGCATTTGGAATTACAATATACTTTTATATAAAGGTGAGGATAAAAAAGAAGCAATATCTAAATTCAATGAGTATAAGAGCAAAACAGAAAAAGAATTAGAAGAAATATTCAAAGAGAAGTTTAAAGATGAAGATTAAAATTAAACATATTTACAGTACTGATTTTATATTATGGCCCATACCGTTTCTTGTCATATTTATTAGCATTATAATTTTAATTATTTTTACAATAAATAAAATTGATAGAAATCTTTATTTAGATTTATTTTCTCCGTTTAATTATTTTAATGCTGGAGCTACTGATTATGTAAAAGAGAAGTTAGGAATAAATATAAAAATTCAAAATAATCCAATTTGGGAGAAAGAAAACACAACGACTATATACATTCCCGAACAATATGAAGACAGAAAATCAGATATAATAAAAACCATAGAAGAATATAAACTAATATATAATCATAGAATAATAAATACTCAAGAAATAGTTCAAGCCAATATTGTAAGATTAGTTGAAAGAAATAGACATGGATATTTAGGTAGATTTGAAACAAGAAAATATGAAATAGAATACAAAGGATTAAAAGGTTATTATATAGAAGAAGCTAGGTCAGAAATATTAGCAAATGCGGGTGGAGATAGACCTTTAGAATCAGGAGAAAAAGTATGGGCTAGATTAGTTACTGAGAAATATAATGATACAGGTGAAATTGTAAATCAATATTTGAGATAAATATTATAAGGAGGATATCATTTATGATAACAATATGTGAAATGTGTAAAAAGAATAAAGAACAATGTAAGTCTAAAAATATTTCTCAATCTTGGAAGGACCTCATAAATAAACCAGAATGTTTAGATTTTGAACAAAATGAAGAAACTAAAATAGAAAACTTGAAATTTAAAGATAAATAAGAGACAATCTTATAAAATATTTTATAGTAAATTACGATAATTTAAAGTATAATATTATATAAGCATTAAAAATATAAATTGATAAATTATTAAAAATGCTTGGTAAAAATAACAAAAGGAAACAAATGAAATGGCAAGTAATATAATTAGTGTAGAAATAAATAAACCATATAATGTAAGTCCAATATTATCTTCTAAATCCGCATTTTTAACTTTTGATTATGACCCAAAAATAGTAGATTATATAAAATCTATTCCTTATAATAAAAGAAGTTATAATCCAAAATTAAGAGAATGGGAGATAGAAGAATCTTTATTACCTAGTCTTATAAAAGCATTCTCAAATTATCAATTTAGAATTCATAATAAGATTTCAGAAGATGAATCTAATAAAATATTATGTCAAATACCGGAGAATTATAACTTCGGTAATTTTCAACCTTTTAATTTTCAACGTGAAGCTATTACTAAAGGTATAAATACTAATAATTTATTGCTGGCCGACGATATGGGCTGTATAGATGGTGATGCAATAATAGATTTACATACTCCTCGTAAAAAAATTAAATTATCTGATTTATATAAAGAATTTAAAAATAAAAATCCTAAAGATAGATGGAATACTAGAACTTGGAATAATCATTTCTTTCAAGATGGAGAAATAATAGACGTTTTAGATTCTGGGATTAAAGAATGTATAAAAATAATTACAGAGACAGGGAGGGAATTAATATTAACTCCTGATCATAAAATATTTACAGATATTCGTGATTATGATAATGGACATTGGATAGAAGCAAAAGATTCATTAGATAAAAAAATTTTATGTGATAAAATATTTCATAAATGGGAAGATAAATTTGAAAAAGTAATAAAAATAGAAAGCGCAGGTAAAAGACAAGTATATGATATAAAAATAAATGAACCATTTCATAATTTTTTAGCAAATGGAATAGTCGTTCATAATTGTGGCAAAACGATGGAAGCATATCATATAACTAATATACATAGTCAAAATAAAGTATTGGTAGTAGTTTGTTCTTCTGTTTTGAAATATAATTGGAAAAAAGAAATATTAAAAATAGATAATGGTGAACAAGCATATATATTAGGAGAAGAAGGAGATACTAAAGGAAAATTAGAAGATAAAAAGAATGATATTGCTTCTAAAATTACTTTTGCTTCTCCTTATAAATATTTTATTACTAATAAAGAATTATTTTCTAGAAATGAAGATGCTTGTAAATTAATTCGAGAAAAAATTAAAATGGGTATTATTGATACTATTGTTATTGATGAGGCTCATTTAGGATTTACTAGTCCAAAAAATAAATTTTCAAAAGCAATGTTGAAAATGGAACCTAAATATAAAATGATAGTAACTGGAACTCCTATGAAAAATGTTCCTACTGATTTTTATTGTTATCTTAAATGGTTCGGATTAGTAAATCAAGATTATTGGCATTTTGAAAATGAATTGACTGTTAAAAATGAATGGGGTTCTGTAGTAGAATATGTTCATCCAGAAAAAATAGCTGAAAAAATAAAACCTTATATGATTAGACGTAAAAAAGAAGAAGTTATTGATGAATTGCCAGAAAGAACATTTGTAAATGAAGTTATTGAAATGACTCCAGAACATGATAAATTATATAGAAAGATTATAAACGATATAGTTGAAAATAAAAATGAAGGATTAAAAATCAAAGAAAGATTTATGCCTGAACAAGAAACTATATTGGGTGAAATAGTTAATGCCCAAAAATGTACTAGTCTTCCTATATGGTGTGATGATAAATTTGATGAAAAGAAAGATAATAAGTTAAAGAGAATAGAAGAATTATTGGAAACTATTACTCAAGAAGGAAATAAATCAATATTATTTAGTCATTTTACTACCACTACTAATTTTTATAGAGAATATTTTAAGAAATATAATCCTGCTTATATTACTGGAGAACTATCAGCTAAAGCAAAATCAGAACAAGAAGATAAATTAAATAATGATGATTCTTGTAAATTATGTATTATAAGCCAAGCAGGAGGACAGGGATTAAATCTTATTAAAGCTTCTTATTTAATTATGGTAGATTATCCCTGGAATAATTCAAATTACAGTCAGATTATAGATAGAACGTATAGAATAGGACAGAAGAAGAATTGCACCGTGATAAATATGATATATAAAGATACAATAGATGAGCAACAATTAGATCTTATAAATAATAGAGGAATTATGTCAGAATGTATGGTCAACGGCTCTGAAAAAATAAATGTTAAAAAATTATTACAATCAGTCAAGGCAATAATGAAAAAACAGCTTATAAAAAAGAAAAGTGTTAAAAGCAGATTTGAAAATGAAAATTAATGATGAAAATATTTTAAAAATATTTATAATTAAAAATAATAAAATAAATAGTAATAAATGCAATGATAAATGGCTTAATGAAAACATCGAAATTAAAGAATATTTGAAGAACAGATATGGTTATTTTAATGGTAAATATAAAGACGTTATTAATTTAATTAAAAATGGTTATAAAGAATGGCCTAAATGTAAAACGTGTGGAAAATATTTAAACGATCCTTGTAAAATTAAATATTGTTCTTTCAAATGCTCTAATTCAAATAAAGAAAAAATAGAAAAAGTTAAGGGTACTTGTTTGGAAAAATTCGGAAGTATTTGTCCTTTTGGAAATGAAAAAATAAAAGAAAAAACCAAACAAACTTGGATTAAAAATTTAGGAGTAGATCATCCTTCAAAATCAAAAAAAGTTAAAGATAAGATTAAAAATACTAATATTAAAAATTTAGGAGTAGAGAGTCCATTTAAATCAAAAGAATGCAGGGAGAAAGCAAAGAAAACTTGTTTAAAAAAATTTGGTGTAGAATACGCTTCTCAATCAGACGATATTAAAAATAAAGTAAAACAAACATGTTTAAAAAATCTAGGAGTAGAATATCCATCTCAGAGCAAAGAAGTAAAAGAGAAGAAAAAACAAACTTATTTGAAAAATTACGGTGTAGATAATCCGTTTAAATCAAAAGAATGTAGAGAAAAGAGTAAACAAACTTTATTAGAGAAAACCGGATATGAATATAATTCACAAGATCCGAAAAATAAAGAAAAAGTTAAAAAGACATGGAAAAATAAATCTAAAGGAGAATTACAAAAAATAAGAGAAAAGACCGATAAAACTAATTTGAAAAAATATGGAACTAAAAATATTTTTCAAAATGAAAAAATAAAAGAAAAAGCAAAACAAACAATATTAAATAAATATAAAGTTGAGAATGTAAGTCAATCAGAAGAGATTAAAAAGAAAAAAGAGAAAACTTGTATAAAACATTATGGCATAGAATATTCTTCTCAATCAAAAGAAGTAATAAATAAAATAATAGAATCAAAAAGAAAAAATGGAACATTTAATACATCAAAACCTGAAGAGAAAATTTACGAAAGATTATGTAAAGATTTCGGAAAAAGAGATATAAAAAGACAATGCAAAGAAGAACGATACCCATATATGGTTGATTTTTATATTAAATCAAAAGATCTGTTCATAGAGTGTAATTTTTCTTGGACTCATGGAAGTCATTGGTTTAATAAGGATTCAAAAGAAGACAGAAAAATCTTACAAAAATGGAAAGAGAAATCTGAAAATTCAGATTTTTATAAAAATGCAATAAAGACATGGTCGAAAAAAGATGTAGAAAAGCGAGATATTGCAAATAAAAATAAACTTAACTATGTAGTATTCTGGATCGAAGGTGATTATGATAAATGGAAAAATAAAAAATATCCTAATAAATTTCAAAATAAATAAAGTATAATATAAATGGAAACACATATCAAAAAACAAAGGAGAATTGAAAAATAATGATTAAGGAATGTAAAAACTGTTGGTATTTTACAAAATGTCAACAAAAAGACAAAATGGAAACTGTATGTCTAGAATATGAACATACTTTAAAAGGATTTAAGAATTCTAATATTCCTCCTGTTTTATGGAGTAGTAGATCAATCAAAATAGATCCTAACAATAAAAAACATCAAGAATTAAAAGCATTAGTTAGTGATATGAATGAACTTTACAATAATAATAGAAATATTCTCCTTTATACTCATAATCAATACGGAGATAATTTAAATGGTTGGATGATTAAAACTCTTCAAAATTATATCTTTGCTTTTAGAAAATATCAATTCAATAATGAGAACGAAAATAGTGTATTTTATATAGATGCAGGTAAATTTAAAGAGATATGTCAATTACAAGTAGATAATAAAGAATTATTTTTATCTACTATAAATAAAATGCAAGGTTGTGAATTATTAGGAATAGACAACATAGATAAGTTAAAAGGATTAAAGAATTTTAACTTTCAAGAGAAATTAGTAAATATATTAGAATATAGACAATACAGAAAACATAAATCTAATATATTTACTTCACATATTCCTCCTTCATTATTAGATGCTAAAAATAATGATGAATGGAATTCATGGATAAATTATTTAACTAGATTTATTCTTAAAGATGGTATAAATGGACAATATGAAATTGAAGAAGATGGTGAAAATAGTTATAATGCAGGAGGTCAAGAATAATGAGTGAGATAAGAACAGAAAGAAATAATTCTGAATTAAAAATTCTTACTAAAATTATAAAAGATAAAGATTATAATATTCTTTCTGAAAATAATTTAACAAAGAATGATTTTAAAGATTATTTTGTTAAAGAAGGCCAGAAATTATATTTAATTTCAGATATAGTAGATTATATTGACTCTTATTATAAAACCTCTTCTCAAGTTCCAGACGAAACTACTATTAAAACTAAATTTCCATTACTTGAATTAAATAATGATGATTATTCTAGTGAAAATAAAACATTTATAGATAATTTGAAGAAATTAAATAAAGATGATGATTTAATAAATGCAATGACTCAAGCTAATAGAATTCATCAAACTAAAGGTGCAAGAGATGCTATTAGTTTTCTTCAAGGAGAATTGGAAAAGTTAGAAGGTAGAGGTTCTGAAGTTAAAGGATATGACTTAATTCAAAATGTAGATGACAGAATTAATGAATATGAAGAATTATTAAAAAATCCAAATAAAGCATTTGTAACTACTGGATTAAAAGAATTAGATAATTGCATTAAAGGTTGGTTAAGAGATGAAGAATTAGTTCTTATTCAAGGTAGATCTGGTCAATCTAAAACATTCTTCTTATTAAAGTTTTTATGGGAAGCATTTGCTAGAGGAGAAAATGTTTTATTATTTGAACCAGAAATGTCTTCTAAAGTTATTGGATATAGATTAGACGTATTAGCAGATGATAATCATGAGATATCTAATTTTTCTTTATTAAGAGGTGAAAGATTTATAGATGCTAATAAATATAAAGCTTGTTGTGCTAGATTAAAAGAACATAAGAATCATTTCTATTATTTATGTCCTGATGATTTTGAAGATGGTTTAACTGTTTCTCAATTAAAAGCTTGGTGTAAAAAGAATAAAATTACTATAGTGGGAATAGATGGTATTGAAATTCCTGATATTATAGATGAAAGAAAAGGTTTCAAGGACGAAGAACACCTTCAGTTAACACATATAGCCGCTGATCTTCTTAGGATGTCTAAAACTTTAAAAGTTCCTGTTATTGTTACTACTCAAGCTAAAAGAACTGATAAGAAAGAAGAGTTAAGTATTAATACTATTGGCTCTTCCTACGGCATGGCGAGAAAATGCACCATCATGATTACAATTAAGAAAGAAGATAGAGAAGTAGAAATAAGAATTGAAAAGAGTAGAAATAGTACTGATAATCAAGTTCTTAATTACAAGGTTGATCTCGATAAAGGTATATTTGAATGGGATGGAATGCCTACAATAGATGAACAAACAAATCAATCTATAAATAATAGAGAGGCTCAACCTATAACAGACGTAGATAAGGATAAGTCAGGAATAACAGAAGAGAATATAAAATTTACAGACGAGAATGGCAAACCTTACGGAGAAGATGTCTTTCTAGATGGAGGAAAAGGATTAGAATAATGAAAATTACAGATAAATATATTTTAGAAGAAATGTTGGATTCTGTAAATTCTCCTAATGGAAGAAAAGCAATAGATACAATATTAAAAGGAAAACCATTACAATTATTCTATTGGAGTAGAAATGATGACGGAAAGAAAACTACTTATGAATTAATGGATGGACAACAAAGAACTCTATCTATTATGCAATTTTTAGACCATAAATTTAGTATTTTAGATGCAAATGGAAATACTCAATATGAAAATACTATATCAAAAGAAGATAAAGATAAGATTTTAGATTATGATTTATCAGTTTATATATGCGAAGGAACAGATCAAGAAAAATTAGAATGGTTTAATACAATAAATATAGCAGGATTAAAATTAACAGATCAAGAATTAAGAAATGCAGTATATACAGGACCTTGGTTAACAGATGCGAAGTTACACTTTAGTAAACGAAATTGTGCCGGATATAAATTAACTGAAAAATATTTTAACGGAGATCCAGCAAGACAAGAATTATTAGAGAAATTCTTAAAAGGAATAATAGAAAAAGAAGGATTAAAAACAATAGAAGATTATATGGCTCAACATAGAAATGATAAAGATGCAGATGAATTATGGCAATATGCAAACGATATAATCAATTGGATAAATAAAACTTTCACAAATTATAGAAAAATAATGGATGGATTAGATTGGTGTCATTTATATAATAAATATCATCAAAATACATATAATACTCAAGATATAGAAAAAACAATAGATAAATTAATGAAAGATGAAGATATAGAGAAAAAGAAAGGCATTTATGAATATGTATTAGATGATAAAAATCCATTCCGTGAGAAATATCTGAATTTGAGAGCCTTTCTAGATAAAGATCAACAAACAGCATATGAAAAACAAAAAGGAATATGTCCAATATGTGGAAAACATTTTAATAAAGATGAAATGGAAGCAGATCATATAATTCCTTGGAGTAAAGGAGGTTCAACAGATATAAATAACCTTCAAATGCTATGTAAATCTTGTAATAGACAAAAATCATCAGGAAATGCACCTAAAACTACTAAAAAGAAATAACTCCAATAAATTTATCATTTTTAAAGTATAATATAATAAGATGATAAAATTCAACGTGAAAATAGAACAATTCCTAAATGATTTAAGAAGAGAAAGTGGAAAAGACATATTCAACAACGTCAAACAAAGAGGAGATGATTATCAATGTAGTTGTCCATTTCATAAAGATATAAAACCATCATTTGGAATAAATAAAGATGGAATATGGCATTGTTTTAGTTGCGGAGAAAAAGGAAATGCTATTCAATTAGTTCAGAAAATATTAGATATTGATAACTATAAAATAGCTGAAAAATGGATAGAAGATAAATATTATAAGTTTATTCTTGAAACTCCTACTATTCCAACATTAGATTTTACATTAAAAGAAGAAAATAAAATAGAAGTTCCTAAAAAACAATATATACCAAAAGAAGAATTAAATAAATATAAATTCTATCATCCTTATATGTATGAACGTAAATTGACTAATCAAATTATTCAAATGTTTGATATAGGTTATGATAAAGATTTTATACTAGAAAAGAAAGATCCAAATGGAAATATTAAATACGATCATTTTGGACCTGCTATTACATTTCCAGTTAAAGATATAAATGGAAATATTTTATTTATAGCTAGAAGATGTATAAATAATAAGATATTTCATTATCCTGATGGAGCAGAAAAACCTTTATATGGTGTTTATGAATTATTTAAATATCATAAAGACGTTAAACAAATATGGGTCTGTGAATCAATTTTAGATTCGCTCTATCTATGGACTCAAAATAGAGTTGCAGTAGCATTAAACGGATTAGGAAGTTCAGAACAATATAGAGAATTAGAATCATTAGGAATAAAAGAAATGATTTTAGCATTAGATAATGATAAAGCAGGTGAAATAGGAACCAGAGGAATAATAGATAATGTTAAAAATGTGTATTTTAGAAGAGCTATTTTACCTGAAAATCGTAAAGATATCAATGAATGTACAGAAGAAGAGATAAAAAATTTAAAAATAGTGTAAATTTTTATAAAAAATAGGTATAATATAATTATATAAAAGATCTGGGTAAAAATAGCCAGGGAAACAAATAAGGAGAAAATATCAATGGAAACAACTTTAACAAAAGAAATTATGAATCAAAACAAAGAGAGATTTATTTCTCTTTTACAGAAAGCCGGTGAACTAGAACCTAAAAAGAAACCAGGAATTGATAGGTTACTTAATTGGTTAGAGGGGACCGACTTTTATTATGCTCCAGCTTCTACTAAATATCATGGCAATTATGAAGGTGGATTATGTGAGCATTCTATTAAAGTATATGATAATTTGTGTACTTTAAATACTGCTTTTAATGAAGATATGAAAGAGTATGATATAATTATATGTGCTCTTTTACATGATCTTTGTAAAATTGATTTCTATAAGAAAGTAGTTAAAGGTGCTTATAAGAAAGATGAAAATGGCGCTACTATTCAACCTAAAGTTTGGGAAGAAAAAGAAGTTTATGATTATGGTGAGGAGAAAACTATATTAGGGCATTCTCCAAAATCAATATTTATAATTCAACATTTCTTCTTACTTTCAGATGAACAAGCAGAAGCAATATATGCTCATATGGGTGGAATGGAATGTAGTGATCAAATGGAGAAGAATACTTATTCTAAAATATATAATAAGAATAAGTTAGCTTTCTATCTTCATTTAGCAGATTATAAACAAGCATATTATGGTTAAAAATTAGAAGTTCAATGAACTACCATTAACCTAAAGGTATAATGGCTTCCGTTAAATAGTTCATTAGACTCAGTTTTGAGAAATCTTAACTACGTTAGAAAAATCATAACACCTTCGATTACCGGACTAGATTGAAGCTCTGTTGAATATTTTTAAGTTAGGTCGGAGTAAGAAAAGCCTTGTGAAATATTTGTAAAAAGTTTTTCTAACGTTGTCGAAGTCAAGTAGGATTTTTGATTTGGTAACAGAATCAAAATACTCATTAAGGTTTTAAGTCTTGAACCTGCTTGCAGCAAAAATCAAGACTATTTCAAAAATTATCTTTCAATTCATCTATTTGTCTAAAGACTAAATAGTTTTCTTGAAAGAAAAAATATAAAAAATTGTATTCTAAAAAGGAGAAAAAACAGTTATGAAAATAGCAATGATGAATGACAAAATGTTGCAATTAGATGATTGCAGTATTATTTTCAAGAATTTTTCAGGAAAAGCAGGAATGTACAATAAGGAAGGAGATAAGAATTTCTGTATTAAGGTAGATGAGGAATTAATATCTCAATTGGAAAACTGCAAGAACAAAGATGGTAAGGGTTGGAATGTAAAACTTTATACTCCAAAGCCAGATGATAAGTTTAAGGATAAGGATTTAACTCCATTCCACTATCTTAAGGTTAAAATTGGTAATGGTAATATTCCAGTTCAAATTGAAATTGATGGCGTTACTTCAGTTTGTCAAGATATTACTTCTTTAGATGGATTGCATATAGACCATGCAGACGTAGATTTGAGCGCATATGATGGTATCGTTAATGGAGCACCTTTTAGAGCCGCTTACTTAAAAGGAATGAAGGTATATGCAACTAGAAGTTCAAGATTTGACACAATAGGAATGACTCCTTCAACTCCAGTATCAAATAATGCAACAGCACCAGTAACACCACAAGAAGCATTAGGTGATGACTATGAAAATTTAGACAATGTAGAGATTGTCTAGTTAAAAAATAAATAAGAAAGAGGGATTTTAATAATCTCTCTTTCTCTTTTTATTTATATAAAAGGAAAATAAAATTTTGAAAATTAATGATGAATATATTATTAAAATATTTACTAGAAAAGATAATAGAATAGATAGCCATAAATGTAATGATAAATGGTTGAATGAAAATATAGAAATCAAAAAATATTTAGAATCTCGATTTGATTATTTCAATGGAAAATATTCAGATGTAATAAATCTTATAAAAAATAAAGTTAAAGAATGGCCTAAATGCCCGATTTGTAAAGAATATTTAAATCATCCTGAAAATAAGCATTGTTCTTATGCTTGCGAACAAAAAGATCCTTTAGTTAATGATAAAAAGAAAAATACTTATTTAAATAATTATGGTGTAGAACATCCTTTAAAATCAAAAGAAATAAAGAAAAAAATAAAACAGACTAATTTGCAAAAATATGGAGTAGAAAATCCTTCTCAAAACGAAGAAATTAAAGAGAAGAAAAGACAAACTAGTTTAAAAAATTATGGAGTTGATAATCCATTTAAATCTGAAGATATTAAAGAAAAAATAAAAGAAATAAATTTACAAAGATATGGATTTGAAAATGTCTTTCAAAATGAACAAATAAGACAAAAATATAAAAGCACATGTAAAGAAAAATACGGTGTAGAAAATCCATCTCAATCTGAAAAAATAAAGAAAAAGAAAGAAAATACTAATTTAAAAAACATAGGATTCAAAAATCCATTACAATCAGAAGAAATAAAGAAAAAAGTAAAAAATACTAACTTACAAAAATACGGTGTAGAAAATCCATCTCAATTGGAAGAAATTAAGAAGAAAAAAGAAGATTCTTGTCTGAAACATTATGGAGTAAAGAGTCCATTACAATCGGAAGAAGTAAAAGAGAAAAGTAAAAAAACATGTCTTAAAAAATATGGAGTTGAAGTAGCAGCTAAATCAGAAATAGTAAAAGAGAAATTATCAAAAACTCTTTCAACTATGGAATCAAAAGAAAAACAATATAATACCAAAAAGAAAAATAATTCCTTTAATACTTCAAAACCCGAAGAAGAAATATATGAAAAATTATGTAAACAATTAGGAAAAAATAATATTTTAAGAAATTATAATAAAGATTCTAGATATCCGTTTATGGTGGATTTCTACATTAAATCAAAAGATCTATTCATTGAATGTAATTTTAACTGGACACATGGTGAACATTGGTTTAATGAAAACTCTAAAAGCGATTTAAAAATTTCACAAAAATGGAACGAAAAATCTAAAGATTCAGATTTTTATAAAATAGCATTAAAAGTATGGACAGTAAAAGATGTAGAAAAACGAGATACTGCCAATAAAAACGGATTAAATTACATAGTATTTTGGAAAGAATCTGATTATGAAAAGTGGATTAGTAAAGGATGTCCAAAGAAATTTCAAAATAAATAGGGATAAAATAAATGGAAAAATTTGAAGGAATAACAAAAGAACAATTATTAGAAGAATGTTTAAATTATCCATTTCCAGGTAATACTAAATGGGAATCTAATAATCCGATATGGGATTCATTTGTTCCTCCAAATAAAAGTCCTAGAGAAGCATGGAAAGATAGAGAATGTTTAAAAAAAGCGATAGATAATTTATATTGGATATTAGATAAATCGATAAAAGAAAATAAATATGAAGATTTTGTAGAAAAACATAGAAAAGAATTTAAAAACTTTAAAAAAGGCGATAAATTAAGATTAATGCAATTAATACTTTTTAGATTTACTGTAGTAAAAATAGCACCTAAAGTAACAGCATTAAAAGCAACTGATATGTTAAAGATAATAGATGAAAGTGAAATTGATTTATCATCTGGAGTATATTGTCCAATGGCCGGATTTGGAGGAATAGTAGAAGCAAGCAAAAGATGGTTTAAAGAAAGAAAATTAGATTATGAAGATAAAATAGAAAGTTATGATATAAATAAATCATTTGTAGATTATTATCATTTCACGGGACAAAGAGATATATTTGAAAAAGTAATAAAAACCAATAAAATATGTATAGTATGTCCACCATTTGGAAAACAATTTGAACATTGGAAAGGAACTCCTGATAAAATGTCAGATATAACATTTCTAGAATGGTATAATATAATAAAAAAACAAATAAAAGCGAAAGATTACATAATAATTGGTCCTGAAATAGATAAAACAGGGACAGGATCTAATAAAGGATTAGATTCTCAAGGTAAAAAAATTAATGGATTATTTTCCAAAACAATAGGAATTCAAAGATGGACAGATGATTTAGTAAAAGACGCAATAAATAATCCTGAAAAATACAAAAAAATATTAAAAAATTAAGGTATAATATAAATATGAATGAATTTACATCTTTTCACAAATTAATAGAAGATAAGAAATTAGATGAAAACGTAGCAAAACAGTTAATATTTTATGATGCTGAAGTTTTTCAAAATGATTGGATGTTCGTAATAATAAATCCTTATACAAAAGAAACTAAAGTAATAGCTAATAATAGGGATGAATTATTTAAATATTTTTTGTCTCATAAGGAATTTATTTGGATAGGATATAATACAACTCATTATGACCAATATATATTAAAATGTATATTGATGAATCTTAATCCTAAAGAAATGAGTGATTTCTTAATTAAAGATGGAGAAATGGGATGGAACTTCTTCAGAAAGAAAAAAATATACACTGCTGATTTAGCTCAATGTGAATATAATAACTATGATTTATTCCAAATAAATGATGGTGGATTAAAAAAACTAGAATCATTTATGGGAAATGACATAGAAGAAACAGATGTGGATTTTGATATAGATAGAAAATTAACAGAAGAAGAATTAAAACAAACTGAAAAGTATTGTATTCATGATGTAGAACAAACAATAGAAGTATTTGTAAAAAGAATAGATTCATTTAATGCAAGATTGAGTTTATTAAAAATATTCAATCTTAATTATAGTTATATGAATAAATCTGATGCTCAATTAACTGCAACTATATTAGGAGCAAAAAGACCTGCAGGAAGAGGAGAAGATGAATTTAATATAACATTACTTCCAAATATTAAGTTAGATAAATATAAAGAAGTATTAGAATGGTATAAAAATCCAGAAAATAGAGATTATAAGAAATCTTTAAATATAGATGTAGCAGGGGTTCCTCATACATTTGCTTGGGGTGGATTACATGGAGCAATAAAGAAATTTCACGAAGATGGATACTTTGTAAATATGGACGTTACTTCATATTATCCTTCTTTAATGATAGAATATAATTTATTATCTAGAAACGTAGATCAACCAAGTAAATTTAAAAATATTTATAATCAAAGAGTATTATTTAAGAAACAAAAAGATGTAAGAGAAAAACCATTAAAAATTCCGCTAAATGCAACTTATGGTGCTTGTAAAGATAAATTTAGTCAATTATATGACCCTCTTCAAGCTAATAACGTCTGTTGTAATGGGCAATTATTTTTATTGGATTTAATAGAAAAATTAGAACCATATTGCAAAATAATACAAAGTAATACCGATGGTATTTTAATTCAAGTAGTTCCAGCAACTAAAGCTCAATGGGTTAAAATATATGAAGTTACTCAAGAATGGCAAAAAAGAACAAAAATGAATCTTGATTTTGAAAGATTTGTTTCTGTATATCAAAAAGACGTAAATAACTATATCATTGTAGGAGAAGATGGTAAATATAAATCAAAAGGCTCATATGTTAAAAAGCAAAATGATTTAGATAACGATCTTCCAGTGGTAAATAAAGCAATGAAAGATTATATGATAAATAAAGTTCCAGTAGAGGATACTATAAATAATTGTGATAATTTATTAGATTTTGCTAAAACGGTTAAAGTTACAAGTGCTTATTTATATGGAGAAAAAGGAACATTTGATGATAATGGAGTAGAACAATACGAAAAACAAACCAATAAAACTTTTAGAATATTTGCATCTAAAAATCCTAAAGATGGTGGAATATATAAAGCAAAAATGAAAGATAAGAAAGATAAAGAAACTGGAAATATTACTAAAGAATTATCTCATGATAAATTTGCTAATACTCCAATAAAGTGCTTTTTTAGAAATGGAAATATTCAAGGTGAAAAATGTCCAGAAGATTTAGATAAACAATGGTATATTGATTTAGCAAATGAAAGATTAAAACAATTTGGTGTAAAATAAGAGGATAAATTATATGATTCAAAGAGATAATGGAAGTCCTGGAATAACAAAAGAAGTAACATATTTAATTCAAGTTAAAAATTCTCATTCTATAGTTAATGAATTAGTAGAATTAAATAATGCATTAATGTCAGATGGATATTTATTAAAAGAATTACATACTAAAAGAGGAACTAATTTTAAAGAATATTTAGTTACTTTTAAATCATTTAAAGAAGGTTTGAAATAATTGAATATTATAGAAGAAAAAGTAGAAGATAAAGTAAAACAAACATTAAAAGATTTAGGATTAAGATTCTATGCTAAATCTGAATCAATTAATTCTGAAATAGATAAAGCTTTAAAATTATTTCCTTCTAAATCCGGAGGAGATGGTGGAAATTATCCAGATATCAAGCTTTTAATAGATGATATTCCAGTAATGATAGAAATAAAAGGTGATACTGATTTCATAAGAAAATGTAAATTTACTAATAATGGATTAGAATTAGATATGTCTAAATATGCAATTCAGAAATATGCTACAAATGGAGCAATTCATTATGGATTAGCAATATTAACTCATACACATTATGATAAATGTATAGCAATAGGAATCGGAGGAAATATGTTTAATGATTTATTTCCTTGGTCATATTTAATAGAAAGAAGTAAACCTATAAAAATATTAGAAGATGTTACTAATAAACATGATTTATCTTATTTAAAAGATTTGAAAAATTATTTATTAAATATAAAATAAATGTAATATAAGGAGATTTTAAATGTCTAAAGAGTATGGTAATAATTCTGCTAGAAAACAAGACGATAGAGAAATTTGTAGAACAAGAATTCAAACTTACTTTGGTACCACTGAATTAGCAGGAGCGACTCACTCTATAGTTGAAATTTTATCAAACGCTATAGATGAAGAGAAAGTAAAAGATAAAAAAGGAAAAGTAAAACTTACTATTCATAAAGATAATTCTGTTACTATTGAAGATGAAGGTAGAGGATTGCCTTTAGATTGGAATAATAATGAAAAATGTTATAATGCTGAATTGATGTTAGCCACTCTTCATGCTGGAGCCAAATTTGATGATAATAGAGATAATTTTAAAGATTCAGCAGGTATGAATGGAGTAGGTTTAACTGTTACTGCTTTATCTTCTGAATGGTGTAAAGTAGAATCAAGAAGAGATGGATATATTTATACTATAGAAATGAAAAAAGGATATTTTTCTAATGATAATAATGTAGAAAAATCTCTTAAAAAGATAAAAGATCCTAAAGGAAAACAACAAAAAACGGGAACTATTGTTTCTTGGAAATGTGATACTGATGAAGTTTATTTAGATGATAACTTTGATTTAGAAGAAATTAAAGATTGGGTTGATATGCAAGCAAGATTAGCAGACGGAGTAGTAATAGAATTAACAGATGAAAGAAGTAATTTTAAACAAAGTTATTGTTATAAAGACGGATTAAGAACATTTATGGAATCTCAAGTAAATGATCCTAAATCAATAGTAGAATTTGAATTTAAAGGTTCTGGTAAAGATTCTGCTAAACAAACAAAGAATTATGAAGTAAGAGGAAGAATATTATTTGCATTTACAGATGGAAAGAAAACTGATTCTATGTGGTATCATAATTCTCTTCCAATGACTTTAGGTGGTTCTCCAAAAAATGCAGAACAAAATGCTTTCCTTAATTTCTTTTCTAAAAGATGTAAAGGAGCAAAAAAATTAGAATTTAGTGATATACAAGAAAATCTTTTATTCTATTCTAATACATTGACTCAAGTAGCTCCAGCATATAAAAATCAAACTAAAGATGCTTTAGGAATGCCTTTTATAGAGCAATGCATGCAAGGACATCTAGAAAAAGAATTAGAAAAATGGGCAAAAGAAAATAAATTAGAATTAGAAAAAGTAGTAAAACAAATTGAAATAAATAACCAAGCGAGATTATCTTCAGCATCACAAAGACAATTAAATAAAGAAAAATTATCAGGTAAAATAAAATTATCAGATAAAATAGAAAAATTAACTGAATGTGAAAGCGACGATGTAAATATAAATGAAGTTTTCTTTTGTGAGGGTGACAGCGCATCTTCAATTAAAGGAGCAAGAGATGCTAAATTTCAAGCTATATATGCATTGAGAGGAAAAGTATTAAATATTCAAAAAGCAAATATAAATGCATTATTAGAAAGACCAGTATTAATGGAACTTATAAAAGTAGTAGGAACTGGAATACATCTAGCTAATGGAAAAAACAAAATAGGTGAGTTTGATATAAATAATAGAAGATTTGGTAAATATATAATTGCTTCAGATGCAGATATTGATGGGGATCATATAGCTTGTCTATTATTAAATTTATTTTATTGGTTTATGCCTGATTTAATAAATGAAGGAATGGTATATAGATTAATATCACCTTTATTTGTTAATAAATTAAAAGATGGTTCCATTAAAGAAGCATATACTGATGTAGAACAGGATGAAATATTAAAAAAATACGGAAAAGATATAAAAGATACTGCAAGATATAAAGGTTTAGGTGAATGGAACGCTGAAGATTTTGAACCTTATATAGCACCTGAAACAAGAAGATTAACTAGATATACTATAAAAGATGCTAAAGATGCAGCTAAACAATTAGAATTATGGATGGGAAAAGATTCTGATGTAAGAAAAGAATATATTTCCAAACATGGTTCTGAATATAGTGATATAGATTTCAATGTAAGTGAGGAGTAATTTATGCCTAAGAAAAATAATAAGAAAACTACTAAAAAATCATCTTCTAAAAAAGAAGTTAAAGAAACTAAATTAAATAAAGAGGTTAAAGAAAAAGAAGTAAAAGAAATAAAAAATACTTCTTCTAATTCTCATAATAATATTATTGATCAAGAAGTAGGACCAATGATTAATGATAATATGATGAGATATTCCATTTCTACCTTAACAGCAAGAGCTTTGCCAGACGTAATAGATGGATTTATTCCAGGTCAAAGATGTTTCATTTGGGGAGCAAAACAAGCTCATGCAGATGGAGAAAAAACTATTAAATCTGCAACAATAGTTGGAGAAGTAATGGGAAAATATCATCCTCACGGAGATAAAAGTATATATGGAACAGGATGTAGAATGGTAGATAGTGCTTTACATTTAAATGTTCCTTTTATGAGAGGAAAAGGTGGATTCGGAAAACATTATGATTCCAATAATAATCCAGCTGCTTCTAGATATACAGAAATGGCCTTAAGTCAAATATCTAAAGATCTCATAAATGAATGTGTAAAATATCATCCAAATAATATGATAGATAATTTTGATGGAACTCATAAATTACCTAGATATATAAGTGCTCCATTTCCAATGGTATTAGCAAATGCACAAGAAGGAATAGCTGTAGGATTCGCATGTAAATTCGGAAGTTTTAATGTAAATGAAATATGTGAAGCTACTAAAATAGTAATAAAAAATTATAAAAAATCAGATAAAGAATTATTAAAAGAAATAAAAAAAGTAATGCCTACTATGGATTTCCCAACAGGAGGAGAAACTTGCATAGATGATGAACAAATAAATAATCTTTATTTAACAGGCGAAGGACAAATTACTTGTAGAGTAATATTTGAAAATATAAAAGAGAAAAGAGTATTAAAAATAAAAGAAGTTCCTTATTCTACTGATATTCAAGCAATAATGAAAGCAGTAATGAATATGGTAGATGCAGGAAAAATAACTGAAATAAGTAATATAAAGAATCTTGATGGTAAAACAGGATTTGATTTGTCTATCTATTATAAAACAGGAACAGATATAGAAGAATTAAAGAAAAAATTATATGCATTAACTCCTTGCCAATCTACTTTAAATGTAAAAATGTACGTAGTTAATCATAATGCTCCTATGATGATGGGCCCTATTTCTTGTATAAAAGCTTGGTTAGAACATAGAAAACTTTGGGTGAAAGAATCATTAGAAGGGCAAATAAAAGAATTAAAAGATAAATTACATCTATTAGAAGCATTACAAGCTATTCTATTAGATATTGATAAAGCAATTAAAATTATAAGACAATCTAAATCAGACGAAGAATCTTTAACGGGATTGATGAAATCATTTAAAATAGATAGGATTCAAGCAGAATATGTATCAAATATTAAATTGATAAATTTAAATAAAGATTATATCTTAAACAGAACTAAAGATATAAATGATATAAAGAAAAATATAAAAGATTTAGAAAATAGATTAAAAAATATTGATCAAGAAATAATAAATGATTTAGATGATGCTAAAAAGAAATATGGTCAAGAAAGAAGAACAAAAATAGTAGATAAATGGGAAGAACTTCCAATATTTGCTAAAAATTCAAAGCCAGAAGTAAAATTAGATGGAGAATCTACTTTATTCTGTAGTGCAGATGCTGTTAAGAGAGTTCCACCTGATTCTGGAGCAAAAGCATTTAATGGTGCAACTAAATATGATAATGTTCCTAATAGTGGAGAATTATTGATATTTACTAATACTTCTAATGTATTTAAGATAGTAATAGGAACTATTCCAAATAATAATCAAATTAAATTGGGTGATATAAAGAAAATAAAGAAGAAAGTTCAAACTGGTATGCAAGCAACTTTAATGGCTCCTTTATTAGATAAACATAAAATAGTTATAATATTTGATAATGGAAAAGCAGTTAAAATTCCAACTGATGCTTGGAAAACAACAGGACCAAAAACCCTATTCCCAAAAGGAATAAATCCAAAAGCAAATATAGAATTTATAACTATGATTGATAAAGATAAAATTATAGATGTAAATGGTAAAAAGTTAGATACATCTAAAATAAAAGAGGTTGGAAATAAAACCGGTCAAGGTGCTAAATTCAAATATGAAAAATAGGAGTAAATATTAAATAATATGCAAAGAATATATGGAACATATAAAAGAAATGATTCAAATGACATATTTACTTTTAATACTACTGTTAGAGATATGGAAGAAGGAAATGAAATCATAAATCGCTATAAATCTATGTATAAAAATGTAGAAATAAGATATTATGATATCAATCCTTCTACTCTAAAAGGTTCAGATTATGCAGAAGAATGCTATAATTATTTTCTAAATAATAAGGAATTCAAAAATTAAATGAGAAAAATAATATGTTTTATATTATGTTTAATAATAATTTCAAATAATAATTATAGTAGAGAAGTATTTCCAGTTGAAGGGACTATAGATTATAGATTTGTTAGAATGATTTCTAATTTAAATCAAGAACATATAGAAAAATCAAAAAATTATTTTCTTTTAACAGATAAAATAGGAATTAGTGGAATATTGTTATATAAAGATCCTGTTAACCAAATAATTCCTGAAAAAATAGCATTATCAATAAATAGATTAACTAAAACTTTAACTATATGGGCTTATAATAAAGAAGAAGATAATTATAATATTCCTTATAAAACTATATTATGCAGTCCTAATCCCATAAGAACTCCTATAGGTGTATTTCATATAGAACAATTTATAAATGGATTTCATAAAATGTTTGGAGAAGATAATTATTGTCAATATTGTATGAGATACAAAGATCATTTTTTAATACATAGTCCTTTATTTAGTAATAAAAATGATCATAATTCATTAAAAACATATAGTTATAATGGTTTAGGAGTTAGAGAAAGTGGAGGATGCATTAGATTAAGTACAGGAGATGCTTATTGGATATTTAATAATTTAGATGAAAATAGTCCAGTTTTAATATATGATTCCGATTATATTGGACCTTTATCAATAACTCCATTAGAATCTATACCTGAAGATCAAATATGGGATCCTACAGATCCTCATTGGTTATTAGAAAAATAAGATTGTTTCTTTCATAAGATATATAACATGGAGGGCATGTTTAAAAAATTACAAGGAGGAAAATACAATAATGTATGAAAAATATTCTGAAGAAAGAATTAATGTAGTACAAAGATATTGTTTATTAGGATATTCATTAGAAGAAACTATAGATAGAGTTGCTTTTACAAAAGCTAATTATAAAAGCATTGAACCTTATACTGTAGATGAAATAGAAGAATATTATAATGATTTTTTTGAACACGTATATAATGATAAATTAGGGAAAATATTTAAAGAATGTAAAAAAAGACATGATTTAATCAAAAAGAGCAAAGAAAATAAAAAGAAATAAAGTATAATATAATTATAAATTATTTTTAAAGGAAACAAATTATGAAGGAAAATGTAAAAGTAATATTAAATAGGGTAAAAGAAGAAGGAATAGATTTAAATGAAGAAATTCATAATATTATAGGTGAATATGCTGATCCTTTTGACGCTAAAAATAAAGAAATAAGAGAATCTTCTTTAAAATCAAAAGGAGATTTAAGTATAGATGAATTATCTGCTTACGTAGTAGAATTACAATCATATCTTTCCTATATAGCGGCAGGAATAGAAAAAATAGGAATAATGGTTGATAATTCTAAACTTATTTATACTGAACAATATAATAAAGCATTTGATTCTATTGCTGGAACTGAAAAAATTAGAACTGCTTTTGCGGAAAATAATTCATTAGATGAACAATTAGTTAATTATATTTATACGAGAGCATATAAATCTTTACAAAACAGAATGACTATGGGATTAGAGAGTTTAAGCGACCTTAAAAAATCTTTATCTGTTAAATCAGAACAAGTAATTTTAGAGAAAAGAAGTATTACATTAGCTTCTCAAATGCAGTAAAAGAAAAGGTTTAAATTGTGAATATTAATGATGAATATATATTATCTTTAGATATATTTGATACTAAAGGAAGACTTAAAGCAATATCATTTGAAAAAATACTTGAGAACAATTCTGAAATTAAAGAATATCTTAAAAATAGATATAATGATAAATTTGTAGATTATAAAACCGCTTTATGGAGAATTAGAAATAATATAGATGAATGGCCTAAATGTCCAACTTGTGGAAAATTATTAGATAATTTAGAACATAAACATTGTTCTCCAAGATGTGCTTCATTAGATCCGGAAGTGCAAAAGAAAAATGAAGAAACTAATTTAAAATTATATGGTGTTAGAAATGTATTTTGTTTAGAATCAGAACATAAAAAAGCAAAGAAAGAATGGGTAAAATCAATAGTTAAGAAATATGGTTCATTAAAGAATTTCTATAAAATACGTTCAGATTTAGGAAATAAAACGATTAAAGAAAAAATAGAAGAAGATGAACATTTTTGGGATAAAAGAAATGAAAAGAAAAAAGAAACTATAGATTCTATATTAAAGAATGATCCTGATTGGTATAAAAGATTAAAAGAGAAAGAGATTGAAACTAAAAAGAAAAATAATTCTTTAAATGCTTCGAAAGAAGAAGATAGAATATATGAAAAATTATTAAATATATTTAACAAAGATGATATTATAAGAGAATATTCTGAAAAAAGATATCCATTTCATTGCGACTTTTATATTAAATCAAAGGATTTATTCATTGAATGTAATTTTCATTGGACTCATGGCTTTCATTGGTTTGATAAAAATAATAAATCTGATTTGGAAATAGTACAAAAATGGAAAGATAAAAATACTAAATTCTATGATATCGCAATAGAAGTTTGGACTAAGCGTGATATACTAAAACGAGATACTGCATTAAAAAATAAATTGAATTATTTGGTATTTTGGAACACAAAAGAATTTAAAAATTACAGTTTTTAAGGTATAATATATTATAAAACAATAAATATATTTCACAATTCAACAACATTTTAGGCATCATTAAAAATTGAATTGATTTAAAAAATTTGTTTAAAGGAGAAATTAACAATGGGATTAACAAAAGAAGAAATCGCTAAAAAAATGGCGAAGATGCAAGAGAAGATGGCTAAATCATATGGCGATACTGTAGTTAAAGGAACTGAAGTTGAAAGAGTATCTTTTTTTCCTAGCGGTATTGCAAGTATAGATAGAGCATTAGGGGGAGGTTGGGCTGTCGGTAGATTATGTTCAATATATGGTTATCCATCAGCTGGAAAAACAACTTTCTTATTGCAAAGTATAGCAAATATGCAAAAAATTGATCCAAGAGCTTGTTTATATGCAGATGCAGAAGCATCATTGGATTTAGATTATGCTCAAAGATTAGGAGTAGATTTAGATAGACTTATAGTAGTTCAAGCTGATACTGCAGAAAATATGACTACTATTCTTCGTAATTATTGTTTAGAAGAATATGAAGAAAAAGGAAAGACTATAAAAAATGATATGTTTGGTTGTATATCATTAGCAGTACTAGATTCTACTAATGCTTTAGTTCCAGCCGCTGACTATGGAAAAGAAGTTAATAGAACAGGTGGAACAATGGCAGGAACAGCAGGATTATTAAGTAACTGGGTTAAACAAATGTATGGTCCGTTAAGAAAATCAGGAATGACTCTAATATGTATAGAACAAGTAAGAGATAATGTAGGTGAATTATATGGTCCAAAAATTAAAGTCGGAAACGGTTGGGGTGTTGCATTTGCCGCTTCACAAAGACTTGAATTAGTTAAAGGCCAAAATATAATGAATAAAGATGATTGGGCTGGACAACATATTAAATTCAAAGTTGTTAAAAATAAATGTGCAGTTCCTCAAATTAAAGGTGAAACTATTATGTCACCAGGAAGAGGATTTGATGCTGAAGCCGATGAAGCTTACTTCTTACAAGAATCTGGATTATTTGTAAGACTTAATAATATAAAATGGTCTTATACAACTAATCAAGGAGAAGTAATTGAAATAAAAGGAAAAGATAATATAATACCTACTCTTAAAGAAAAAGGATTATATGATGAAGCTGTAGCTAATGCAAAAAGATTAACTGTAGAAAGAGCAAATAAAGGTCCTAAAGGTTCAGAAGAATTAGATTATGCTAATGCTGAAGGAGAAGAAGGTGCTAAAAATGCTCCGGATGAAGAACCAGTAGTATAATTTAAATAATTGAACTATTTGACGGAATAGGTAAAAATAATGATTAAAATAATGGGTAAAATTAAATTAATTTAGAGCCGTCACTCTTCATTAATTGATTTTATCCATTTTTTAATAAATGCTAAAATATGAAAGATTATATAAAAGAAAAATTATTATCATATTCAAGTAATGAATATATGAAAAAATATATTGAGATATGTGAGTTTTATCAAGAAAAACCTTGTAAAACTAACAAATATAATTTTCATCATATATTTCCAGCATTTTTATATAGACAAGAACACAATGCGAAGAATAGAAATAAAATTATAGATGATTTAGATAAAGAATATATTCCAAAAGATAATATAGTAAAATTACCTAATAAATGGCATTTCATAGTTCATTATTTTCTAGGAAAAGCATTATTAACTAAAGAAGCTATAAATAGTTTTCAAATATTTATAGGTGATTTTAATAAAAACATAAATGATTATACATTAGATGAAGTTAAATTATTAGGACAAGAATATGAAGATACCTCTCAACCTAATACATTAAATGAATATATGACAAATAAAGAAAAACAGAAATATTATTATCAACAATATAAAGAATATATGAAATCTAAAAAGAAATAGTTGATTTATATTTCAAAATATAGTATAATATAATTATAAAATAAATAGGAAGGAAATTAAAATATGGTAAAAGATGGAAAAATAGCATTAGTTGAAATTTTTAAATCTATTGATGGAGAAGGTTTTCACTCAGGTCAACCTACTGTTTTCATAAGAACTTTCGGATGCAATCTCCACTGCAGTTTCTGTGATACTTCATATTCTTTAAATGAAGAAGAATATAAGAAAACATATAATAAAGATTTATTATGGATGACAGCTGAAGAAATAGTAAATAAGTGTAATGAATTGGAAAAAGATTTTAAATATAAATCTGTTTGTTTAACAGGTGGAGAACCTTTAATAGAAGAAAATAAAGATTTTATGTTAAATCATCTTATACCATTATTATTAGATAATAAATATGCAGTGAATATAGAAACAAATGGTGCTGTAGATTATAAACCATATAAAGATAAATTCGGAGAACCTGTAATATTAGACCCTTATGGAAATAGATATGGAGTAAGTATTATAGCAGATTATAAACTTCCATATTCTAAAATGAATAAATTGATGAAATGGGAAAATTTATCAATTTATAGTGAATATGATTTAATTAAAATGGTAATTAGTGATGATCCTGAAGATTGGAAAGAGTTAGAAAAAGTATGTCAATCAGGAACCAAAGCAAAGTTGTATTTAAGTCCTTGTTTTGGAGAAGTGACAATGTCAAAAATACCGGAATTTGTAATGAATCATCCAGAATATAATATCACGGCTCAATTGCAAATCCATAAATTCTTCTGGGACAAAGATAAGATAGGAGTGTAAAGAAATGATGAATATAAATCAAGAATTATTAGAATTTATTAAAGACAATTATCAGAAGAAATTCGGAAGTTTAGATACATTTGAAGAAAATTATAAATTATATTGTTCTTTACCTTCTTTTAAAGCAAGTGAAAATTTTCATGAAGTATTTGGACAATTAAATGTAATAAATTCAGAAGATCCAAATGCTTTAGATAAAGAGAGTGAATTTGTAAATAGAGAAGAAAAATTAGGAGATAATACTAAATATACTGATTATTTAGATTGTCAAAAAGAATTAAAACCTGAAATACATTGGATAATGAGATCTGTCGCTCAATTCTATATGATAAAAGTATTTGATGCATTAAAAATAGATCAAAAAGATCCAAATATAGCAATAAATGCTTTAGGTAAAGGAACTCCAGGCAGAATTGTTAAAATGTGGAGTGGCGCTAATCCAGAAGATACATCAGAATTATTATCAGGAAGGTGGAATAAAGAACCTGCGCTATCAGTATTTCCAAATGATGGTTCAACTACAGGAGGAGAAATAATCACTACTCCTATTACTAAAGAAGTAGATGTAGTTGCTGTTTGTAGTCACCATTTTCTTCCATTTTCAACATTAGAACCAAATGCAAAAGCAATAATTACATATATACCACAAAAGCATTTAATTGGAATATCTAAATTGCAAAGATTTACTAAATGGGCTAGTGCAAGAGGATGGTTACAAGAAGATTTAACAACTTATTTAGGAACAACAATTAAAAGAATAAGTGAATCTGAAGATGTAAAAGTAGAACTGATCAATTTAGTTCATGGATGTGAAAAGTTTAGAGGTGCTTATTCTAAAAATGGTAATTTAACAACTTATTATAAATCAGGAGTGTTCAAAGATGTCAAGTAAAGAATATTTTTCTAAAGAGTATCAAAAAGATCTTTATGAATATATGGCTGATAGAACGTGGCTTAAAAAAGGTAAAGAAATGCATTTACCTGAAAAAAAATTAAAACGTAAGTTTGATATGATAAATTTTGAAAAATATCCTGGTGTAAATGAGGAGAGAATTTGGAATGTTAAAGAAAATACTAAAGAACAATATACTAATCCTAAATTCTTACAAAATTATAAAGCTGCAAATAAAGAACAATTAAAATTATTAAAAAAAGCTGATAAAAAAGATATTCTATTATTATCTCTATGTGCAAATAATAAACCTTATTCTGATAATGCTACTATAAGATGTGTAAAAAACATTGCTGATAAAAATAATATGGATTATGCTATATTATCAAAAACGGTTTGGTTTATAGAACCTTTTGATTTTTCAGTTAGACCTCCCGCATTATGTTATAATGAACCTCATGATTGGTTCTATTATAGTATAGCATTTAAGAAATATTGTGATAAAAAGAAATTAAAAGAAAAATTCGAAGAATTTAATAATAGTTGGTTTCCTGGATTTGAAATGCCTCAATATATGGTAGAAGAAATATCTAAACAATATAAAGCAATAGTGATTTTTCATAATGGTGGGGCTAATGAATATTTAAGAAGATTTGGGAGTGAACATTATAAGCCATTTGAACCTAGTTGTCCAGTTTATAATATAGATACTTCTAAAGAAATATATATGAAAGAATTAAGGCCTATATTTCATTCAGGTGGATTATGCCATCAAAGATATTATACCAGTAAAAAAGCAACTAATGAAATAGCAAATATTTGTAAAAATATAAGAAAAGATGTTATTCCTCAAAAAAATCTTATGAATAAGTAATCAGTAAAGGAGAATATAAATGAAACCAGATCTAAAAATAAAGAATAGTGATTTTAAATACTTTGAGATAAATCCAGAGAAATATAGTAGAGAATATGTAATGTTATTAGCTCAGGATTATCATAAAAATCCCAATAAAGAAATTCCAAAAGCTGATTATAAGATGCTGGACAATGGAGCTGCCGAAGGAGAACAACTATCTAATAAAGATTTGATAGAAGTAATTAAATTAGTAAAGCCGGATGAAATTATATATCCTGATATAATGGGAGATAAAGATGCTACTATAAAATCATCTACTGAATTTTATAATGAATTACCTGATGATTTAAAGAATTCTTTATCTAAACTAGGTGTAATTCATGGAAAAACATTTAAAGAATTTCAAGAATGTGCTGAATATTATATGGAAAGCGGTAAAATTAAAGTAGATGTAATAGGAGTTCCTAAATATTCTGTATATTCTTTAAAGAATATGTTTGTTAGAGTTAAATTAGCAAAATGGTTGAATGAGAAATATCCAAATGTAAAAATTCATTTTTTAGGAATGAATGAACCTTTTTATATTATAAAACAAGCAATAGAAAAAGGAATGATTATAAGAAGTATAGATAGTATTGTTCCTTATCAATGGGAAAAAGAAAATTCAAGTATTCCATTTGATTATTATTTAAGAGATCCAGATATTTCTTATAATGAATTAAAGTAGAAATATAAGTATAATATAATTAGAGAATATTTTCAGGAGGTTTTAGTTAATATGACAATACAAGAATATCAAAAGTATGTAAAAGAAGGTGCTAGTAAAGATTATACTAAAGAATTAGCCATAATTGGAGTTATGGGAGAATTAGGTGAGCTTTCAGATGTAGTGAAAAAAGAGGCAATTTTTAAGGATATGTCTAAATTTATAGAAAAATATGGCATGTCAGTAGAAGACAAAATGACTTCAGAGATAGGTGACATTATGTGGCAAGTATTTAATTTAGCCAATATGTATAATATAGATATGGAAAAAATATTAGAACATAATGTAGAAAAATTAAATAAAAGACATGGTGGAGCAGGTAAAACAGCAATTGATGGTGGAATAAGATTAAATCCAAACGAATAAAAATTTAAAGGAGAAAATAATGAGATTAATTTTAATTGGACCTGATTGTTGTGGGAAATCAACCTTAGCAAAAAAATTATCAAAACAGTTAAATGTTCCTATAATAAAAGGAATAAGAGGTGATTTTGATCAAATAAATAGACAAAAAGAACCATGTATATTTGATAGAATTCCTAATATAGATGAAAGAATCTATACTAATTCTAAAATAACGGATAAAGATATAGAACCTTTAAAAGATAATTGTATTGTTCTTTATATAGAAACTCCTTTATCAGTATTAAAAGAAAGATTTGAAATTAGAGGAGATGAAGAAGTTAATTTAGATGATATCCAAAGAGTAAAAGAAAATTATGAAAAATGGCTATTTATGGAAAATAGAATAAATTTAATGATGATCACTTATGATTATACTAAAAAAGATATAGATAGAATAATTGAAGCATTTAATAAATATGGTAAATAAGAGGTGAAAAGATATGAAAGCAATAGTTAGTCTTTCTGGCGGTAGAGATTCTGCAACTTGTTTAGGAGTGGCTGTAGAAAAATATGGAAAAGAAAATGTATTTGCTATGGGATTTGAATATGGAAGTACTCACCCACAAGAATTAGAAGCAGCACAAAAAATAGCTGATTATTATGGCGTTCCTTATCAAATAGTTAAAATAGATCCAAGTATATTTGAAGGTTCAGGTTGTTCTATGTTAGAATCAGAAGGATTATCTCCTGAAAAAGGAAAAACATATGAGCAATTACAAGCAGAAAATGAAGGAAAAGTAGCAACTTATGTTCCAGCAAGAAATACATTATTTTCAGCATATGTATTAGCAAAAGCAGAATCATTAGCCCAAAAATATAATGATGAAGTAACTATTATTTTAGGTCAACACGCAGATGATTCAGGATTTTATGTAGATGAAAATGGAGTAGAACATTTAGATTATACTAAATCAGCATATCCAGATACTTCAGTAGAATTTGTAGAAGCTTTTGCAAAAGTAGCTGAAATTAGTTCGGTTGGAAAAGTAAAATATTGGTCACCATTTATAAAGAATCATAAATATGAATTATTACAAATAGGTTCAAAATTAAAGAAACCTGTTCCATATAATTTATGTATATCTTGTTATAAACCAGAATTAGGTGAAGATGGTAAATATCATGAGTGCGGATTATGTGCAACCTGCTTGGACACTTTGAAAGCATTAAAGAAAGCAGGATTACCAGAAAAATTAAATTAAAATAAAGAAAAGGAATAATTTATTTGAAAATTAATGATAAATACATCTTGAAAATTTTTATTGGAGAGAATCAAAGAGTTAATGGTTGGAGATGTTCTTATAATTGGATAAATGAAAATCCAGAAATCAAAGAATATCTAGAGACTAGATTTAATTATTTCAATGGAAAATACGGAGATGTAGTTAGATTAATAAGAGATGGATTTGATGAATGGCCTAAATGTAAAACATGTAATGAATTTTTAAAAGAACCATTTACTCAAGATAAACAACCTTCATATCATATTTATTGCAGCAATAAATGTAAGAATATAAATGAAGAAAAGAAACAGAAATCTATAAATACTTGTTTGGAAAAATACGGAACTCCAGTTTCTTCTCAATCCGAAATAGTTAAAGAAAAAGAGAGAAATACTATAAATTCTAGAACTGAAGAAGAGAAAAATAAAATAACTTCTAGAGCTAGAAAAACTTATATTAAAAAATATGGAGTAAATTGGATTTCAAAATCAAAGGAATTTAAAGATAAATTCAAAGAGACTTGGGATAATAAATCAGAAGAAGAATTACAAGACATAAAAAATAAAAAAGAAAATACTTGCTTAGAAAAATACGGCGTGAAATATTATTTTGAAACAGAAGAATTTCAAGAAAAATCAAAACAAACTATTCTAGATAAATACGGAGTAGAGTACACGCATCAATGCAAAGAAATATTAGATAAAGTTAATGAAACTAAACATAAAAATGGAACATTTAATACATCGAGGCCTGAAGAAGAATTTTATAAATATCTTTTAAATAATTTTTCGGAAAATGATGTAAAAAGACAATATTATAAAGATTCTAGATATCCATTCAGATGTGATTTCTATATTAAATCTTTGGATTTATTTATAGAGTTAAATCTTTCTTGGGTTCATGGTGGACATTGGTTTAATAAAAATTCAAAAGAAGATTTAAAAATATTAGATAAATGGAAAAATAAAAATACAGATTATTATAATGCGGCTATAAATACATGGACGAAGAGAGATTTATTAAAAAAGAAAACAGCAATAAAAAATAAGATTAATTATCTTGTTTTCTGGACTGAAAAAGAAATAAATAATTTAATAAAAGGAGAAAATAAATTATGTATAGTTTAAGAATTAAATTCGAAATTGCCTACGCTCATAGATTAATGACTTCCTATTCCGCCAGTTGCAGGGGACTCCACGGACATAACGGAGTGTGTGAAATATTAATAGGAAATGATAAATTAAATGAAGATATGATGGTGGTAGATTTCAAAAAAATTAAAGAAATTGTGAAAGAAACTTTAGAAGAAAAATATGATCATTCAACTATTCTTTATAAAGATGATCCATTAGCAGAAGCAGTAAAACCTTTCTGTAATCCAGCTAAATTTCATTTATTTGAAAAGAATCCAACAGCTGAATATATGGCTGAAAGATTTACAAATGAATTACAAGAAATATTAGATAAAGAGTTACCGGGAACTAAAGTATTATCATTTAGTTTTGAAGAAACATCAAATAATAAAGCAATATTTGAAAGTTAAGAGAAAAAGGATATAATTATAATGAGTGAAAATTCAAGATTTGCTCCTTCTGGAAATACTGAAAATTTTGCATTTGTAGAAGAAGTAAAGAAAGCAATAGAAGTATTTACAAGAGAAGGAGCAAAAACTCCTTCAAAGTTTTTTAAACCATCAATGATGAAATGCCCAAGATCAATGTTTTTTGTAGGAATGGGGTATGAACAAGCTCCAGGAGAAATAAGATATAATTGGACTAATTCAGCAGATACAGGTTCAAGAAGACATGAAGGAATACAAGAGACTTTATTAAAAATGACTAAAGATGCTAGATTTAGTTGGGAATATGTAGATGTAGCAAAATATGTAGAAGAAATGCAAAAGAATGGTAAATGTAAAGGTTTAAGAATTGGTGAACAAAAAGGAGCGGAAACTCATTTATATCACGATGAATTAAATCTATCATTCTTCTGTGATGGAATTTTAAGAAATAAAAATACAGGTGAATATTATTTATTCGAGTTTAAGAATAAAAAATCAGAAAAGTTTGTTAAATCAGCAGGTTCATTTCCAATGGAACACTATGATCAATGTGTAATATATTGTACTGTATTAGATTTAGAAAAAGTATTTCTTTTAATGGAAGACAGAAATACTTTAGAATTAGCATGTCCGGAATTATTTGTAGTTACTAAAGAAATGAAAGATGCTATGATTAAAAAGATTAAAAATGTATTAAGTTGTATGGAAAAGAATAAAGTTCCTGCTAAACCAGCTTTAACTGATTATGAATTAGGATGTTTCTTTTGTCCTTATCAAAGATATTGCGTAGGTTCCTAAAATTAGAAGATGTATAATGAAGGAATTTTAATATCAATAGATCCTGGAGATTTTGGAGCATTAACTGTTTTTAAAGATAGCAAAAGAATTAAAACTATTGATTTTGATATTATAGAATACTTAAAAATATTCAAAGAATATAAAAAAGGTGTTATTGCTATAGAAACAGTTAATCCTTTTCCTGGTAGAATAAATCAATTTGGTTCATTAAAAGAATCAATAGGTGAAATAAAAGGACTAGCAAAATCTACAGGAGATTTTCTTATTATAAATGAAGGATTAGGACCATCTCAATGGAAAAGACCTTATGGATTAGTAAAGCCAAAAGATGAAAAATGGAAAGAATATGAAGAAAAAACAAGAACTATAAATAAATGTAAAGAATTATACCCAGATATAGATATTCCATTTATAAGAACTGTTCATCATAAAGATGGAACTACTACTGATTATTATAAAGATGGTAGGGCTGATAGTTGTATGATAGGTGACTTTGTTTTGAATTATTATTCACCTAAACCTTCAAAAAAGTCAAATAAATCAAGTAAAAAATCCAGTAAAAAGAAGAGTAAAAAGTAATATTTTACTAAAATATAAGTATAATATTATATATAAAGTATTTTAATGAGAGGAAACTTATTTGAAGCTTTTAGTATATTCTGATATTCATACTTCTCCAAAAGATGATGAGATATATGGATTAGAAAAAAGTCAAAATATTCATAATATATTTAAATCGATGTTATGGGCTAGACAATTAGCCAAAGATTTAAAGTGTGATAAAATAATAAATAATGGTGATTTTCTAGATTCAGATAAAATAGAAGCAGAAGTAAGTTATTTAGTTTCTAAAATATATGAAAATAATACACAAGAAGAATTGATATTATTAGGTAATCATGAAATTAAAGATGTTAAAGGGAAATATAATTCTTTAAATATATTAAAACCTTATCCTAATATAAAGATTATAGATAAAATATCTATGTCTAAAGCAGGAGATACTACTTTAATATTTCAACCTTATTCTAAAGATCCAGAAGCAATTAAAAAATTAGTTTATACTTTAGATAAAATAAAAGGTAAAAAAATATTATTTTCTCATTTAACTTATGTAAATGTTCCAAATGTAATGTTAAATCCAAATATTAAAGGAGAAATCGATTATAGATCAGTTAGAGATAAAGTAGATTTAATATTTAACGGTCATATTCATATAGGATTAGAATCTGATAAATATGTTCAATGTGGAACTTTAGATGGAATATCATTCAATGATGATTATAAGAGCCCTTATCATAAACCAGGAGTCATTATATTAGATACTGATACTTTAAAATGGGAAAGAATTGAAAATCCATATGCTATATTATATAAAAAAGTAAAATGGGATAAAATAGACATTATTGATAAATCAGAATTAAATAGAACTAGATTATCAGTTGAATGTCCTGCAGAAAAGATAGAAGAAGTCAGAAAACAATTAGAAAATTTAAATGCATTAAGTTATAGAATTACTTTACAAGCATCTACTATTAAAGATGAAAATGGAAATGAAATAGAAAAAACTGATTTTAATTTATATACTGATCCAAGTCAAGCGCTATATGATTTTATAAAAATTGAAAAAGGAATTTATACAGAAGAACTTTTATCAGGATTTATAAAAGAATATGTAGAAGGTGAAAAAGTAGTTTCAGGAGAATAAATAATAGTGAATTTAATTTTTAAGAAAATTTATATACAAAACTTTATGTCTATTCAAGAAGCTACTTTAGATTTAGAAAATAAAGGTAAAGTATTTGTTAAAGGTATAAATAATAGTGAAGGAACTCTTGATTCTAATGGATCAGGTAAATCAGCAACCACTTCAGAATCTTTATTATGGGTTTTAACAGGTGAAACAAATAAAGATGCAAAAACAATCAATAATAGAAGAATAAAAGGTGGAGTTGCTAAAGTAACCCTTGATTTTAAGATAGATGATAATGAATTTACTATTACTAGAATAAATGATACTAATAAAACATTGCAAATTATAAAGAACGGAAAAGATATAACAGGAAATACTTATACTAAAAGTAAAGATATATTAGATAAAGAATTAGGATTCTTAAATAAAACAGTTCTTACTTCAATTATAATATTAGGTCAAGGATTAGAAGATAGATTTTCTAAATTAAAACCTAGTGAAAGAAAAGGAATGTTAGAAGGACTTGTAGGAATGGATTCTTTATTGAATAGCATAGGAACTATTTTAGATAATGCAGAAGAAAGAATAAATAAAGGAATTACAGAATCTAATTTAAAAATTACAGAACAAAATGCAATCATAAATACTTCTAAACAAATCATAGATAATAGTAAAGTATCTAAAGTAATAACAGAAGAAGAATATCAAGATAATTTAAATAAATACAATGAATTAGATGGCAAAATAAAAGAATTACAATCTAAATTAAAAAACAATGAAGAAGATATAAAAAAGAAATTAGTAGAGAAAGACGAATTTAATAAAAAAATAATTGAATCTACTAATAATATGAATTCTAAAAATTCTATTATATTAAATTATAATAATAAATATAAGAATATTGAAAATAATATTAAATCATTGCAATCTCAATTGGATAGTGCTGAAAAATCAGAATGCCCTTTATGCCATCAACATTTATCAGATGATGAATTAAAAAATCATTTGAAAGAAGAAATAAATAAAAATAATGATGAATTAAATAAACTAACAAAAGAAATAAATGTAGATAATATTAAAAAAGAAATAAATGATATTCAATCTACTATAAATGAATATAATTCTTCATTAAATAGTATTCAAGATAATATAAATAAAATAAATTCTAATTCAAATGATATAAATAAAGAATTAAATGAAGTAAATACAAATTATTCTCAATATAAAACATTAATTGATGAATATAATAAATACAAGGCAGAAGAAAATAGTTTAGAACAAGTAAAAAAAGAAGCAAAAACTAAAATAGATAATGCAAATAAAGAATTATCAATATGGAATACTTCTTTACAAAAATATAATAAAGATAGAGATATAAGTAAGTTCTTTAGAAATAATGTATCTCGTAAATTTAGAAATTTCCTATTAGAAGGAGTATTCGGATATATAAATGAAAGATTGATTTATTATAGTTCTAAATTATTTGATAATTATTCTGTAAGATTAGAAAATAATGGTAATAATATAGATATAGTTATAAAGACTGATGGATTTGATCTTGACTTTAAAGATTTATCTGGTGGAGAACAAAGAAGAGTAGATATGATAATTCAATGTTCATTAAGAGATTTGGCTAGAAATCAAAGAGGATTATCATGTAATATGTTAGTATTAGATGAAGTATTTGATTATTTAGATGCTTTAGGAATTGAAACTATGGTCCAATTTATTGAAGAAGAGATTAAAGGTGTAAATACTATGTTTATTACTACTCATCAAAAAGATATAAATATTGATTTTGATAGTATGATTGAAGTAACTAAAGGCGTTGATAAAATATCAACAGTTAAAGTGTATTAAAATATTAAATTTTATGAGAGGTGATTGAGATGATTAAATTAATTCTTATTGGTTCTCTAGTAGTCATATTTCTACTAGTTTTAACAAGTGGATATGTAAAGAGTCCACCTGATATTGCATTTATTATTTCTGGTTTAGGCAAAAAACCTAAAGTTCTTATTGGTCAAGCCGGAATTAGAATTCCTTTCTTTGAAAGATTGGATAAATTATTAGTAAAACAAATATCAGTAGATATTAAAACTAATGGAGCTATTCCAACTAAAGATTTTATAGGTGTAGATATAGATGCTATTGCAAAAGTTAGAATAATGACTGATCCTGAAGGAATTCAAAAAGCAATGAAAAACTTTTTGAATATGTCAGAAGAAAGAATTATTCAATCTCTTACAGATTCTTTGCAAGGAAATATGCGTGAAATTATAGGAACAGTTTCTTTAAAAGAATTATGTACTGATAGAAAACAATTTGGTGATCAAATACAAGAGAAAGCACAAGCAGATATGAATGCACTTGGAATTGAAATAATTTCTTGTAATATTCAAAAGATAGAAGATGAAAAAGGTCTTATAAATGCTTTAGGTCAAGATAATATGTCTCAAATTCAAAAATCAGCAAGTATTGCTAAAGCTGAGGCTGAAAGAGATGTTAAAATTGCTCAAGCGGAAGCTGATAAGGCCGCTAATGAAGCAGAAGTAAATGCAAAAACAGAAATTGCTAAAAGAAATAATGATTTAGCAATTAAAGAATCTGAATTAAAAGCCATTTCAGATAATGAAAAAGCAAAGGCTGATGCTGCATATGAAATTCAAAAAGAAGAGCAAAGAAGAAGTATAGAAACTCAAAAAGTAAATGCTGATATTGCTAAAGCATCTAAAGAAGCTGAATTAAAAGAACAAGAGATTAAAGTAAAACAAAATACTTTAGCCGCTGAAATTAAAGCAACTGCTGATGCTGAAAAATATAGAAAAGAAAAAGAAGCAGAAGCTATTAAATTAGTAGCAATGCAAGAAGCAGAAGCAATTAGAGTTAAAGGTGAAGCAGAAGCAGAGGCAATTAGAGCAAAAGGTAAAGCAGAAGCTGACGCAATGTTAGAAAGAGCAAAAGCATATCAACAATATAATAAATATGCAGCAATTGAAAAAATAGTTGATATATTACCACAAGTTGCAAAAGAAGTATCTTCTCCAATCACTCAAATTAAAGATATTAAAATCTTTGATGGTGGAAGTGATGGAAATGGTGTTACTCAAGTAGGCGGATATGTTCCGGGAGTAATGGCTAAGACATTCGAAACAGTAAAAGCAGCTACCGGGATAGATTTAGGCGAAGTTGTAAAAGGTGAAACATATGATGCTAAAGTAAATAAAAATATAAAGATAGATTCTCAATTAAATTCAAAAACAGCAGAAAGAATTTATGATAAGAAAGCTAAAGCTGAAAAAGAAATGATTGAGAAAGAAATTAAAAATCAATCAGAAGGAGATGAAGAATAATGAGTAATTGGTTTAAAAAACTAATGGAAGAAGGGAAACGCAGATCAAATCAATATAATCAGGAAAATAATAAATGTACTTGCGGATGTAGTTGCTCATGTAACAATCATCAATCTACTAAAAAAAGTAATGGTATTCATTTAAGTAAAGAAGAAAAAGCCAGAAGAAGATGTCTAGCAATGACTCTTAATAATACTCCAAAGAAACCTTACATTTATCAAGGAAATGAAATATTAAATGTTAATCCTAATGATAAAACAGTAACTATTCGTTGGAATGATGGAACTACTACTAAATCTAAAGCTATTGATGGCGATTATTTTGATGTAGGATATGGAATACTTCTTGCAACTTCTAAAAAATTAATAAAAGGATTATGTATTGATGCTTTAGAAACAATACTTCCTGAAAGATTTCAAAAAGAAGGAATGGTATATGTTCTTGAAACTATGTTATTAAATATACCAGGAGCAGGAAAGAAAGTAATAAATGATATTCATAAAGAAAGTAGAAATTATAAGAAAGCATATTTTAATCAAATCAGAAGTGAATTAGCAAAAAGTCTTATAAATCTACTTGAGCAATTTAAGTAAGAAGGAGAGGTTTGAATGAAAAATGAAAAACCCTCTAAAACTAATAATAAGAAAACTTTACTTGAATTAAGGAAAGAACAAAAAATATCTCGTAATAAATTGGCTGAAATATTAAAAATAAGCCCTCAAAGTATTTATAATTATGAGACATATTGTGTTCAACCTTCAGTAACTGTTGCTCAAATAATTGCTAAATACTTTAATATGAATGTAGAAGATATACAATGGTAATTATCAAGTAAAATTTAATATTTATAAGTAAAAGCAAGGTATTTTTCATTAATATCTTGCTTTTTTCATTTTATTTAAAGAAATATTTTTTAAAAATTACCCTTGATTTTTTGTAATAAATATCATATAATATTAGTATAATATAAATATAATATTATCATATTACAAGAAAGGAGATAATTATTATGAGGACTATATGGTTAGACATGGATGGCACAATAATAGACCTCTATGCCGATCCAAATTGGTTAAAAAGAATAGAAGATGAAGATGTTTCTTTATATGAAGAAGCAAAACCTTTAATTAACATAAAAGATTTTAAAAAATGTTGTAAAAAATTACAAGATAAAGGTTATAAGATAGGTATTATAAGTTATTTACCTTGGGAAGCATCTAAAAAATATAAGAAAGCAGTTAAGAAAGCAAAAGAAAATTATTTGAAAAATTATTTTTCAGATATTACTTTTGATGAAGTTCATATAGAAGATTATACGGTTCCTAAACATTCTTTAGCAAGTAAAGGTGATTGTATTTTTGACGATGATATTAAAAATAGAAAAGATTGGGATAAAGGAAGAGCATTTACTGAAAAGAATATAATAGAAAAACTTAAAAAATTATATTTGAAGTAGAAAGGAAACACATATATGAATTTTGATCAATTAATTTATCTTTTAATTAGTGGATATTTAGGATGTTTCATAACCGGAATATTATTTTTCATAATATTAAATTTTGAATTATATATTCTCAATGGTTTATTTAAGAAAGTGAATAATTTAAATTCTTTAGCTAAAAAGAATTGGGATGAAATAGGACAAGTAATAACTCTTATTCAGAAAGATCCTAAACACATTAATTCATATTCAGAAGAAGAATTTAAAAAAGTATGTAAACAAATAGAAGAAATATCATTATTTAGTATTTATATTTGGACAGTTCAAATACCATTATTAATGAATAAGATAAAGAAATGGTTAAATTCCACTCAAAATACAATAAATGTTATAAATATGTTTCTAAAATTAATAACATTTGGTAAAATAAAATTTGAAACTAGGACTAATTTTAAAGGAGGAAACACATATGGAAATTAAGAAATTTGTAGATATTGAGAATTTAAGAGAAAAAGATACTTTATTGAACGGATTGGTTACTAGAGGAAGAAATGATTTAAATTTCAGACCTGGCAATCAGATTTCAATAACTACTAAAGTAGATGGTTCAAACGCTTCTGTTGGATATAATGCAGAAACAGATAAATTAGAATGTTGGAGTAGAAGATTGCCATTAAAGTTTGATAATACTTTAAATGGATTTTTTGAATATGTTCAATTATTAGATGTTTCTCCTTTCAAAAATCATCCTACATATAGAGTATTTGGTGAATGGATGCCATTTCAAAGAACAAATAAAATAACATATGATGAAAAGATGAATCATAGATGGATAATTTATTCTATTTATGATATAAAAGAAGAAAAATGGTTAACTCAAGATATTGTTAAATCTTTCTGTGAAGAATCAGGATTAGAATATGTAGAAGTTTTATATGAAGGTCCATTTATTTCATGGGATCATTGTAGAGAATTTATGAATAAATCTAAATACGGTGATAAACAAGAAGGAATAGTAATTAGAAATATGGACGGTATTTATAATCCTGATGTTAAATATCCTTGGATTCTTAAAATAGTAGGAGAAGAATTTTCAGAAATAATGAAACATTCTAGAAAACCTAAAGATCCTGAAGAAGAAAGAAGAAAACAAGGAGCTAAAGGAAAAGCCGCTGAAATATTATCTACTGTAATTACTAAAAATAGAATTGAAAAAGCAATTACTAAATTCCAAGAAGATGGAATATTACCAAAACAATTATCTGATAAAGATATGGGAAATATAGCAAAAATACTTCCAAAAGCAATATATGAAGATATATTGAAAGAAGAACCTGAAACTTTACAAGCATCTGGAGAATATGGCCCAAAAGTATTAGGACAAATGGTAATGGCTATAGTAAGACCTATGATATTAGGATAATAAAATAGGAGAAATAAAAGTATAATATAAATATGGATAATAGAGAGAAAAAAATCAAACAATGTGAATTTTGTACTTCTTTTCTAAATATAGATAAAGAAAAGAAAGATAGTATATGTACAAATCCAGAAAGTCCTTGTTATAATTGCTGGGTTAGTAGAACTCAAGAAGGATGTGAATGTTTTGAATAAATTGTAAATAGGAGGATATTATATTTAATGATAGGTGTTAAAACATTAAATAATTTCGGAGGAATCATAGTATTAGGAATAGATGAAGAAATTGTAGAATATTACTATGATTTTGGCGGTGAAAATATATCTCCTATTTATAAACAGAAATTAGAATATGATGAAAATGGAAAACCTTATTTTGAAACTAAAGAAGGAAATCAATATTTAGATGAATTTATGACTTCTAATAAAGGAGATAAATAAATGGAAAAATGGATCATTTATAGAAATAATGGACATGATATAATAGGAAATGAAGATGTAGGATATCAAATAACAAATGATATAAAAAATGCACTTATTTTTCCAAATGAATCTTCAGCAAGAGATTATAAGAAATTTTATGATGAAGAATCTATAAAATCAGGAAATGGAAAATGGATGGTAAAACAAATACAATGATTTATCAATATGACAAAAATATAATAGAGCAATATATTAAAGAAGGATGGTTAATAAGAAAATGGCATCCTACTTTACCGTTACAAATTCTTAATTACAGCAGAGCTACTGAATATTCAGGAAAATGGGATGATATTACTAAAAACTGCAGAGGATTAGTTTTAGATGATAATTACAAGGTAGTAAGTCCTTGTATGCCTAAATTTTTTAACTTCTATCAACATCAAACAGAAGATCAGAAAATAATAGAAGAAAAAATGAAACATGGTTTTTATAATATCATGGCCAAGTACGATGGATGCTTGGGTTCAGTCTTTGAATATAACGGAGAAATTGTTTGTGCTTCTAAAGGCTCTTTTGATTCATTTGTTACTAAAGAAATGTATAAAATGATAGATGGAAAATTATTCATAAATGATTTTGAAACCGTAAAATCTAATCTTATAGTAGAAGTTATTCATCCAAATACTCATATCTTATGCAATTACGGAGATACAAAAGAATTTAGAGTTATAACTTCTTTTAGATGTGACAGAAAGAATAATGATTATTTCGAATGGTCTTATGAAGATACTTTAAATATAATTCATAATATGGATCCAAATCAAGAATTATTGAAACCTATAGAATCTTATAATATGACATTTGAACAATTAAGAGAATGGCAAAAGAAACATAATGATAAATTAACTGAAGGATTTGTAGTAAGATTTTTAGATGATTCAGACTCAAAAATACAAAGAGTTAAGTTCAAATCAGAAGAATATTTATCTATCGCGGCAGTAAAATCAAATGCAGATCCAATTCATATATGTAATAATGCATTGGAATTATTTAAAGATAGAAAAAATTGGCCTAAATATGAAAATGGAAAATGGTTGGATTATTTATATGCTCAAGTTAAAGAAATTCCAGAAGATGAATTAAGAGATAAAGCATTTAATATATGTACTAATTTATGGGTAAAAACAGAATTTATATATGATAAATTCTTTATGATTGCTCAAAAATATAAAGATTTATCTGATAAAGAATTAGGAATGAAAGCAAAAGAAGATTCTGAATTAAAAAAGAATCTTAATTATATTTTCAATATTAGACACGATAAACCTTTTGATAGAGTTCTTATAGAAATGGCAAAACAAGAATTCATAGAATTTGAATCTTTACCAGAAGAAGAAAAAGAAAGAATTAGACAAGAAAAAGAAATAAAATTAGAAAAACATAAACAAAAATTAGATGAATGGAGGAAATCTCAATGTTAGAATTTTTAAATGCAATTCTTTGGGTAGTAGCTTTTTTAGGATTAGTTGCAGTAATATTAACTTTTTGGTTCATATTTGTTGAGAGTTATAACGATAAAACATTTACATTTGTATTGCCCTTTATAATTTCAATAATTATATTTTTAGGAACATCATACGGAGCATTTAGAACACAAGTAAAAATAGGAATTATAGAAGCAGAATCTCAAATTGAATCTTTTGAATTAGTAAAGAAACAAAAAGAAGAATTAGGAGATTCTTATATAATAGAACCTACTATGTTAACTAATTATGATAAAGCACTTTCTACTCTAAATAAATATAAAAGATTAGGTTTATATAAAGATGATTATACTCCTAAATCAATAGAAGTCAAAATCATAGATGAAACTGGACATAATAAATATTGTGGTTGTAGTCCTTGTGAATGTATTGGAGAATGCAAATGCACTAAAGATTATCCATTTCCAGGATACGAAAGGACGAAATAATATGATATTAAAAGATGTATTAGGTCTAATTTCTCCTAAAACTCCTATTTTCATCAAAGATGTAGATTCAGACGATATTTTAAATAAAAATGTATATGTTATATCACAATTGGAAATGAGTGAATTTATAGATTGTCCTGTTTATGGAGTAGATCCTGAAAATTGTCAACCAATTGAAATAAATGAAGAAACTGTGGATAAATGCATTATTATTACTATTGATCATGAAAAACATGATGATGAAATGGATATGACATTAGAAGAATTAGGAGAAATTCAAGATATAATAATAGAAGAACTTAAAAATAATTCTAATTTAAAAGATGTAGATTATCCTGAATATCATCAAAGAAAACATGATAAACTTCATAGATTAGCATCTAAATTAGAAAATGTAATAGGAGATAAATCTTTATAATGCCTACTGAATTCAGATATATTACTAAAGAAGAAATGAGCAATAATATATTTAGATATAAAGATTTTCCTGTAGTATTTGGATTAAGTTCTAAATACTATATTGATAAAGTAGGATATTATGGTTTATTTTTTAAAGATAAACTTATAGCAATAGCTCATATTAAAATAACTAAAGATAATATCTGTAAATTAAAAGCAATAGAAGTTAAACAATATTATCAAAAGAAAGGTTATGGAAAAGAATTATTATCTAAATTAGAAGAAGTTGCAAGAAATAAAAGATGTAAAGAAATTAGATTAGTACCTAGAGATTACAGAGTATTTGATTTTTATAAAAAATGTAGGTATGAATATATTCACGAACATTTAATGAAGAAAATATTATAGAGGTGTCCAAATGAAAAGAATAATAGGTTTAACATTGATTTTATCTTTATTATTATCTGTTCCTGTATTTGCAGAAGATTCTATTTTACCGTGGATTGCTATAGGTTCATCAGTTAGTGCATCCAGTAATGCATCTGAAGCGAATAGAAATGCAGCTAAAGCAAATGAAAAATTAAAAAATTTAGAAGGATTAATTAACTCCAATATTAATAATAAACCTTCTCATTTTATTAAATTTACAAACGACTCCAATAATGAACAATATGTAGATATGGCCAATATTATATCAATAAATGGAAGAGAAGATCAATGGAGTAATAAATATGGATTTGTTTTAAAAGATTGTTTTGGTAATTATTACTATTCTCGATTATATAAATCCAAAGAAGAAGTAAATAAAATTCAAGAATATATTATTGATGAATATAATAAAGTGTTAAAAGAATATTATAATGACAGGAAGGAGTAAATCTATGAAAAAATTAGAATTTTTCGTATTAAATTACGACCCTAATGCTAAAAAAGTGGAAAACTTTGATATTTTTAGAAATATTAGAGTTAGAGAAGGTGTAGAAAATGCAGTAAAAGAATATTTGAAAGATCCAGATAATTATGAATATGATTTAGATGGAATTCATTCTAATAATATAGTTAAAGGATATGAGGCAATTAAATCTCATATTGATAATATTATTAGATGGCAAGAATGGGGAAGAAGAGAATATGAAATATCAGTAGGAGATGCTTTTGAAGAAGATTGCTCAAAATTAGAAAAATGGGATTGCTATTCTCAAGCTCATCCAAATATAGATTTAATTACTAAAATGTGTATTGATTATTTCAAGAGGTAACATATGGATTTTGAATTATCAACAAAAGATTTAAAGAATAAAGTTGCTCATTTTATTCAAATTGACCCTAATACTTGGGTTGATTTATCTAAAGTAATTGGAATAGAAATAAATCCTGTTCAAAGACAAGCAAATGTTCATTTTGAAGTTTGTTTTGCTATATCTACTACTTCAAAACAAGAAGCAGAAGAATTTAATACTAACTTTATAGGAGCAGTCCCTTTTATTAAATTTGAAACCTTAAATCAAGCAATAGAATATTTAAGAGATTTAGGAATAGAAATAAATCAAGATAATAATGAATTATTTAAAAAATATAATTGCACTTCAAGATTAAACAATATAAAACAATCTAAAGTAGATGATAACGATGATTTAACTGCAGGAAAATTCGGAGCAGAGTAATATTATGAATGATATAAAACAATATTGGAAAAATAAAGATACTAAAGCACAAGAAGCCAAAGTTCATACAGAATTAATGGAAAAATTCAATAAAAAAGAGATTGAGAATTCAATAGAAGGAACTATTGAATATGAAGAACATAAAAATATTGAATTAAATACTTCTATTTCTAATCAAATTCCAGAATTTATATTAGATGATATTGATTCTGTTTCTGCAATATTCAAATATAAAGAAGATGATGTTAAAATGGCAGTATTAAATTTTGCATCATTTAAATTTGCAGGCGGAGGATTTATTAAAGGTTCTATTGCACAGGAAGAATGTTTATGTCATGAATCTTTTTTATATAATGTATTATCTAAAAAAGAAGATTTTTATGCAAAAAATAGAACTATATTAAATGATAGCCTTTATAAAAATAGAGGATTATATTCTCCAGATATTCAATTTAGTAGAAAGATAGAGGATAATAATATCATATGTAATTGCAATGTTATAACAGTTGCAGCTCCTAATAAAAGAGCATATTTACAACATAATGAGAAAAGTAAAGAATTGGAAGAGATAAATAAAAGATATTTAGTTTCTAGATGTAATTTTGTACTTACTATTGCTAAACTTCATAATATTAAAACACTAATATTAGGTGCTTTTGGATGTGGAGTATTTAATCAAGATCCAGAAGAAGTAGCTTTAGCATTTAGAACATTATTAGAACAATACGATTATGGTGTAGAAAAAGTAATATTTGCTATTCCTAATAAAAATGATCCGAATTATCAAGGATTTTTTAAATATTTTAAGTAAAATAGATCTTTTAATATATTTTATATGAAATTTCAAGAACTAAATATATAATATATTAATAGATAGGAGGATTACTCTGAATGAAAGTATATATTCTCTGGTATCAACCTCTTCATAATTATGATGATGAACCTTGGCAAATATATGATATTTTAAGTTCGGAAGAAAAAGCAAGAATTAGACAAAGAGAAATAGAGGTTGAAAATCCAAAACTATATAAATTCAACATTGAAGAGTGGTCTGTAAAGTAATTTACATTTATCACTCTTTTTAAGTTCAAATAAATAAGGAGAAGCAATTAAAATTAATGAAAATTTATGCACACATAGTAAAAAACATGACTTTAAATTCTATTACTTATGATGATTTCGTAGAATTATTCAAAGATAATAAACTTGGTCAAAGAACTTGGATGCATTGCAAAGATAAAATGGCAAAACAACCTACTAAATATGGAAAAGGAAGATATGTTCAATATAAAGCATTAGGAAATAATTTTATATTTAGTTCAGGATTAACTAAAGAAGAATTATTAAAAATAGCAAATTGTGAGACTAAACAAGTTCCTAAAAATATAGAGTCAATAACTACTCCTTATAAAACAGATGATGAAATATATAGAGAAGATTTACATATATTTATAAAAGAAAAATATCCAGTAGATTATATACTTAAAGGCAAAGTTGGAGATTATATTATAAAATATGCAAATGTTAAGAAAAAACAAATACTATTAGATGGAGATACTATTAAAATTACTTCTAATAATTTAAGATTATTTAAAACTAAAGGATATAAATGTTGTAAGTGCGGAGTAGAAGGAAAATGGTTTTATAAAATTAGAAGTGATGTAAATGACGGATATCATTTAGAATTATTTGGAGAAAAAGATGGTAAATTAGTAGTAATGACTAAAGATCATATTCTTCCTCTTTCAAAAGGAGGAGCGGATCATGTGGCGAATCTTCAAACAATGTGCAGTAAATGTAATCAAGAAAAAAGTAATGATGTTAATTTAAAAGATAAAGCAAATGGAATATCAAAACAAGAATTATGTTTAGCAAAAATGCAAGCCGTTACTAAATTATGTCAAAAAGAATATAATTCAAAAATGGATAAACAAGAACTTTGCAGAAAAATATTTGAAATTATAAACGGTAGAGATGAAAAAAATCTCGATAAAAGTAAAGGTTTATTAAGAAAATTAGGTAGATTAATAGGAGTGTAAATTAATTATTGATTTTTCTCCTTAAGTATCTTATAATATTATAATAATATTTTTGAAAGGAGAAAATAAAAATGCAAGAAACAATCATAAAAGAAAAATGTATTTATTTAGATATTGATGGAGTACTTAACTCTGATAAAACTTTAGCCAGAACTCCTAATAGGTATATAGGAATAAGTTCGGATAAAGTTAAATTGTTAAAAGAAATTGTTAAAGCCACTGATGCTTGTATTGTTTTATCTTCTTCTTGGAGACTGATGGAAGAATATGATGAAGATAAAAAATATTTATATAAACAATTAAGATATAAAGATTTAAAAATAGTGGATCAAACTAAAAAATTATCTATGAATAGAGGACTTGAGATATCAAAGCATTTAGAAGAACATCCAGAAATTAAATCTTTTGTAATATTAGATGATGAATTTGCATTGCAATTTAAAGAATGTGGATTATCTAAACATTATATTCAAACTGATTATACCACTGGTTTAACTAAAGATGATGTAATGAAAGCAATTAAAATATTGAATGATGAATTTGATAATGTAAACTATAAAGATAATTCTAATGAAGAACATTTTGGAAGAGAATTATAATGTAAAATAGGAAAGGAGATATTAAAATGGCTGGTAAAATATTCATGTATGGACTAGATTATAGAACAGGCAGAGCAGAATTTGGTAATATTTCATCTGAAAGATTATTATCAAAATTAGATGCTAGTACTAAAAAGAGAATTAATAGTAAATTAGAAGAACGAAAATCATTTATAAATAAACAGGAAATGAATTTAAAGCCATTTAAATATTTCAATACTATTTCTCCAGTAGCTCCTAAAAACAAAGAATGTATATTTGGAGATGATTGTGTAATATTAGCATTTTCTTCTGGATTTGATACTACTCAAATAGAAGAAGCTTTATATAAAAAAGTGAAATCTTCTAAAGTTCCAAATAAATTATATATACTTAAAGTAAAAGAAGGAATATCTATTGCAGTAAGTGTAGATAAATCTAATTTAGATAAAGTAAAAGAAAATTATTTAAAAGATAGAGTAGGATATAAAAATATTAAGTTTGAAATACTAGAATTTCCAATTTGTCCTAATTTTATAGAAGGAAAAACTCCTGTAAAATCTAATTCAAAAACTGAGAATAAAGATGAAATAAATGTAACTAAAGAAGAATTTTTAGCATTTGAAAAAGTTAGAAAAAGCGGAGTTACTAATATGTTTGCTAAAGATACTGTTTGTAAATTAGCAAATATATCTAAAGAAACATATTATAAAATAGTTAAAGGTAATAATTATAGCATTTTAGCCGATAAATATTTAAAGAATAATAAAGATAAAGAAGAATCTAAAGATGTAAAATCTAGTAAATTATATGAAGATAAAGAAGTTACTCTTACTTTAGCTACAGAGAAAGATTTGAAAAGGTTTTATGATGATTGGTCATTTACATTTGAAGGAATGGCTGGAGATAATAAGAATCTTAAAGACATAAAGAAATTCTTAAATGATAAATTCAAAGTAAAATTTTCAGGCAATTATTATTTAGTAAAAGGAAAATTGATGAATAGTCATTATGGATTAAAAGGAGATAATAAATATCCAAATGATTTAGATATATTAGTTTTAATGCAGGGTGAATTTGGAAATATTAATTCTTTACCAATGGCTAAAATGTCTGTAGGAGCGAGATGGTTTACAGATATAGTGGATAACAACAAGAGGTTTAATAAATAATATGGAAAAGATGAAAGCTTTCAACGTAGAAACTAACTACGGTGGAAAAAGAAAATGGAGAATTGAACCTATTTCAAAAGAAAAATTACAAAATTTCTTTGGCGGAGAATCTATTCTTAATTATTATTGGGATATTTTTAAATCTAAATTGAACGAAATTATATTAAATGATAAAGGTGCAATTGCTTTTAATATTTTCCATTCAGATGATGAAAATATACTTACTAGACATCTTTTATTTACATATGGATATAGTTTAAAAGATGCTAGAGATGTGGTGGATGAAATATATCATAACGATTTTAAAACTAATGAGTATTTAAAGTTTGAACAAGATGAACAAAAAAGAGAAGAAGAAAGAGAAAAAAGCAAACATGAAGAAGAAATAGAACATAAAAATGAAATAAACGATCAATCTAGACCTATAAAAATAATAGTTAATAAATTACCCAAAACTAAGGATGAATGTCCTTTTTGTGTAGATGGATATTGTAAATTAATGGAAAATTCTTTACCTAGTGTTTCTTGGGATGATTCTCCAGGATTTTATGATAGTGGTCCTTCTTTAAATAGTATAGATTTACATTTTGATTATGACGAATGTATATTAAAAGATGATGAGCCTGGAATTAAATGTCCTTGTTTACAAGCGTCGAATTAAGAAAAGAAGAAATTTTTAATTGAAAAGATGCGTTAGATTTTTGATTACAATTTTATTATTATTTAGTCTTACTAATATTGCATTTGCTCAAGATAATACAGAAATAGAAGAAATTAATATTTCTAAAGATATTAAATCTTCAGACGTACTTATATCAGCAACTTTAATTGATGAAAATGGAAAACAAATATCAAGGACTATTCCAAATACAGCAACTATTTGCAATAAACAACAAATATTAGAATTTATGCAGTTACATATTCAATGGAGTTCTTGGGTATGGATAGATCACGGAAATTACTTTAGTGTATATACTATTCCAACTATATATTATAACGATGAAATTCCTATGATTATAACTTATGAAAAATCGGAATTTGTAAATATAGTTAGATATACTGATGAAAATATGAAAATAATTACAGATAGAGGAATTTTAGATATAACAAATGAATATTTAAAAAATGAAGAATATTATATGAATATTAAAGAAGATAGTTCAATATCTATTTGGCCTAAGTAAAGGAGATATATTATGTTTGAAGTAGAATATGAATATGGTGATTATGAAGGAAACATTACTAAAGTAAAAACCACTATGAATGAAATTTCTTTAAAAATGTTAGAACAAAGTCTTCAAAAATATCCTCATTATTCATTAACATATAGAGAAATTGGAGAAACTAATATTAATGGTATAAATCCTTGGCAAATAGATGAGGATTATCCTTTAGAAGTTGGAAATGGTAATGATTATTCATTAGATATTGGTAATAATAATGATTATCCTTTAACTGTAGGTGAAAATGTAGTTCCATTAACTATAGGTGAAGGAATAGTGTCTTTGACCATAGGAGAAAATGTTTCACCATTAATTATAGATTTGAAAATGATGAAAGATATGAAAAGAAAGAGGAAAACTAAATGAAAAGAATAATTAGTTTAATAATTTGTATAATTTGTTTAACTCAAACTATATTTGCTTCTACTATTATATGGAGTCCTAATACCAAAAGCGAATATTCTATTCAAGAAGAATGGTATGATAATAGAAAACATGAAGAAATTAAAGGACCTAAATGCATTAAAGGTAGAACAAAAGAAGAAGTAGTTTCTCAATGGAAAGAAAAACAAAGACAAGAAGCTATAACTAGTTGGAAAAAATATTGTGAATCATATCGAGCATCAATTGAAAGAATAAAACAGGAAAATCTTAAAACATATGATCCTTATATTATAACTCCATTAGGTGTTATAAATAAAGATAAATAAAATTATTTCTCTATATTTCTCTTAAATAGTAGAAATGAAAGGAGATAAAATTATGAAAAATGAATTAGAAAAGAAAGAAAATCAAATTAAAACTCACACAGAAGCCATTAAAAACAAAGAAGGAAAAGCAGTAGGACATAAGACAACAAAGAAAGCTGAAGGTAAAAACTGGAAAGCAGAATCAACACATGCAAAAGTAAAAGAAGAAAATTACGAGGCAGAATCATTTTCAGAATCTTATGAATATCATTCTTCTGATTTTGACGAAGACAATGATATATTAGAAGATGATGAAAATAGAGAATGAAATTGTTAATTTAATTTCTAGTTTAGAAGGAGTATAAAATTCATGAAGAAAACAGATATTGACCATTTTATAAATGAAGGTGAGTGGTTATAAAATATGAAAAAGTATATTGTAAAAGCATTTAAACAAGGAAAAGAAGCAGGTTATTGGTCTTTTTCTGATGAATATTATGCTAAAAGAACTAAAGAAGATAAAGAAAAAGAAGGATATTTGGTTACTATAGAAGAAAAGGAAGAGTAGTACATGAAAATGTACTTTTAGAGGAAGAAAAACAGTAAATATAGGTATAATATTATATAAGTTCCTATGGGAGAGTGGTTGAATCCATATGATTGGAAATCATAAGATCAGAAATGGTCCACAGGTTCGAATCCTGTTAGGAACGTTAGCTTTATACGTAATTTGTTATAAAGTGATATTCAGATCTCTGTATTATTGAGACCAATAGAGCCGTAAATTAGGCTCTATATGCGAGTATAGTATAGCGGTTATTATTTCTGGCTTCCACCCAGAGGAGAAGGGTTCAATTCCCTTTACTCGCTTAAATAAATGAAAAGTAGGTAAACATATGAATGAGTTCAATATTATATTTTTATCAATAGGATTAACTATACTTGTATGGGTAGTATATTATTTAATAAGAGGAATTATTAAATATATAAGAGAACATAATAATGATAAAACTATGATTTCTACAGAAGAAGAATATGATTTAGAAGATGAACAGGATGATGAAGACGAAGAATATTGTTCTAATTTTGAATGTAAAGTAATTAAAATTACTTCTGCAGAACAAGTAGAAGAAGAAATGAATAAATTTTTTAAAGATAATAATGATAAAATTGGCGATATTGAAATAAAAATGAATGATAATTATGTTATAATTATTTATTAGGAGTAACTAAATGTCTAAATTAGGTAAAAAATTAATTAAAGGTATGAAAGAAGCAGTAGAAATTACTAAAAATAAAGTTCCTGCTGGAAGATTAGTTTGTGATGGAAAACATTGGATAGCAGAAGACGGAACTAAATTTGATACTATAGATGAAATGTGTGATTATGATGCAAAAAAAAGAAAAGAAAAAATAAAAAAACTACCTCTTGAAAAACAAAAAGCCATTAAGGAAAAAGAAAAGAAAAGATTACAAAAATGGAAAGAAGATGAGAAGAAATTTGAAGAAAAAATGGCTAAACAAAGATATAAAAGAAAATTTGCAGATGTAGATACTTGGTCAATGAGTGATTGGTTTTGTGATGTGGTTCCTAAAATGATAGAGCAACTTATAAAAAATAAACATGGTTGGCAACCTCAATTAGGATATAAAATAGAAAAAGGAAAGTTAGTTAAATTAAAGAAAGTTAAAATGGAACATCCTCATAGTAAAAAGATGGTTATGATGTATCCAGATATTACTTTTGAAGATGAACAAAAAGTATTAAAATATTTAGCAGATAAAATAAAAAAGATAGTTGAATTAGATAGTTATGATGCTTTACCTAAAAAATTCACAGCAAAAGATGTAATTAAAAATCAAAAAGAACTTATTAAAACTAAAGATGAAGCATTAAAATTATTTTCAGATATATTCTTTTCATTAGGAGATTAATTATTTTGGATAATAAAAAATCAAAATTACATGCATTTCAAAATTGGAAGAAAGGAACAATTGGTAAAGCTTGGTTATTTTATAATCAAGAATTAAAAGGTCATTTTGAAAAACGTAATGGTTTATATTCTTTTGTTCCTGATTGGAATAGTAATAAAATAGGAGAAGATGGAAGTGTATTTTTAGGATGTGTTTTAGAATATTCTCCTTGGAAAAAAGATAGAAAAAGTAAAAGATTAAATAGAATTGAACGAAAAAAGAAATTAAGAGAAAAATTAGAAGCTCAAGGTAAGAAATTTCATAGTAAACTTCAAAATAAAAAGCATAAGAAGTGTAAATGCTATGAAAAAGAGTAAGAAATACAAAAGATGGAAAGCTAAACAAAATATAATCAAAAAGAATAGAGAAAAACCTTTATTAGAAAGATGGGTTGGAAATGCTAAAGAAGAATGTTATACTTGTGGATATGCTGGATTATATTTTGACGAAAATGAAATGAGATTTATTCCTTTTTGTTTTTATCAACATCATAAAGGAAAGATAGCAAATATTTCTTATTATAAATGGAATGATAAATTAGAAGAAAGAGAAAAGAAATTTGAACAGAAATTAAGTAATTGTAAAGATAAATGAATTAAATATTTCGAGGTAAATTTATGAGAAAAGTTTTTATAATAGGTTTTTTAATATTATTTATAGGAGGAGTTTTAGGAATAATATTTTTATTACCTGATGACAATTCTTTTAAATTACCAGAAATCAATTTATCAAATATAAAACTTCCAGAATTTAAATTAGAAAATTCTTCAAATATAGATTCTCAAAACGATATTTTACCAAATATTGATGAAAAACAACTTGTTCTTACAGATGAAGAAGCAAAAGATTTAGTTTCAAAATGGGAAAAAGAAGGATTAGATTCTAAAGAGATAGTTCATAAATTAACTACTGAATATGGATTTACTAAATTTGCAATAATTAATGATAAACTTTATTTTGGAAAAGATTATGATTATTATGCAAAACTAGATGAAGAATTATCTCATGTATTTGATGATGCACCTCCAGTAGAATCAATTGAAAATAAAACAGAAAAGATAGAAGAGGTTGAACCTAAAAAAGAGACTTCTTTAAATCAAAAAACGGATGAAATAAAGAAAAACAAATCCGAGATAGAACAAGAAATTCAAGATGATATTATAATTTCATTATTCGGATATGAATTTGCAAATAATAACATAAATGAATATAAAGATGTTAATTCAGAAAATACTAAACTTAAAAATATAGAAGATATTTCAACAATATATTTTGATGATGCAAATAAACAAATATGGTATTTTGATTCGGATTTGAGTGTTACTTTTATATATCCTCAACATACTAAAAATAAAAAATTAAAACCTTATAATGAAAGTAAAGATTATATATGGAGTTGGGTTACTTCCACATTAGAAGGAAATTATCTAGATATAAATAATGGAAATGTTCAATTCTTAATAAATACTAATAAAATTATAGGTGCTGAGGTTGAAAAGAACGGAGAAATAAATATTTATACTGAATATGATATTATAAGTCCTTATAATAATTTTTATAATGAAGGTTCTTTAAAAAATACAGAAAAAGAAATCAAAATGAATGAATTTACAGTTACAGATGATAATATAAAAAGAGGATGGTTTTATAAAGATAAAATTCATATAATTCATGGTGAGGAAATGGATTATGGTGAACCTTATAAAAAAGTATATTAAGGAGGTCTGAAATGACAAGACAACAAATAGAAGAAGGATTAAGAGTTTCTGAAAAAATAACTACTTTAGAAAATGCATTAAATACAGTAACTAATTCAGTATTTGATGGTCAAGATAGAAAAGAAGTAGTATCTAATTATATTCATAATGGATGTTTATCAAGTGAAGTATTAGTATTACTTTCTTCAGAAGATTGTAAAAAGATAAATAGTGCTATTTATGATGTACTATGTGAAAATATTAAAAAGTTACAAGAACAAATGAGCAATATATAAAAAGAAAGAGAGGTAAATAAAATAATTATGATTAAGATAGCCATAATTACAGTAATAGTTTTATTTGTAGTATTTAGTTGTGCTTTTATAGTTCCAGAGAAGAAGGAGTTTATAATTGAATTCCTTGGGAAATATAATAGAACTTTAAAAGCAGGAATTCAATTTAAGTTACCATTTGTAGAAAGAATCAGAACTAAAACAGATATGAGAGAACATATGCATGATTTTCCGCCTCAACAAGTTATTACTAAAGATAATGTAGGAATATCTATTGATACAGTAGTATATTGTAGAGTATTTGATTCTTATAAAGCAACTTATATGATTTCTAATAGTTTAGAAGCTATTGAACAAATTACAGCTACTACTTTAAGAAATATTGTAGGAACAATGACTTTAGATGAATTATTAACTTCAAGAGATACTATAAATGGTCATCTTTTAAAAGAAGTAGATGAAGCAACTGATCCATGGGGAATTAAAGTTACTAGAATAGAAGTTAAAAATATTACTCCTCCTCAATCAATCAGAGAATCAATGGAAAAACAAATGAAAGCAGAAAGAGATAAAAGAGCGGCTATTCTTGAAGCAGAAGCCACTAAACAAAAAGCCATTACTGAAGCTCAAGGAAAGAAAGATGCAATGTTAATGGAAGCAGAAGCTAAAGCAAAAGCAATTGAAATGGTTGCAACTGCTGAAGCTGAGGCCGTAAAGAAAATAAATGAACAAAAACCTTCAGACGCATATATTAAATTAGAAGCAATTAAGAGTTTGAAAGATTTAGCAAAAGGCCAAGCTACTAAAATAGTAGTTCCTTCAGATATTGCTTCTTTAACAAGTGGTATTTTAGCAATTAAAGATTCTATTAAGGAAGGTAAGTAACATTGGGAATATTTAGTTGGAGAGAAATGTTTGATGATAATGTAAAAGATTCAAATTATCATTTAAACAAATTGGCAAATTTAGCCAATAATAATATAAAACCAACATTAAGATCTGATTATATAGATGTTGTAGATTGGAAAAAATCAGATAATATAGAATATATTCTAGTGTATGCAGTTGGTTTTATACTAATGGGATTACTTATGTTTCTAAAATAAATTGACAAGTTATATTCATATAGGAAGGATTATTAATAGAATTAGTAATTCCTTCCTATTTTTTGAATAAAAAGGAAATTTTTTGAAATGATTAAAAGATTATCTATAATTTTAATAAGTATAATTTTATTATCTAATAATGTTTTTGCGGAAGCTGCTATAATTTATGCTCCTACTAAACCTGTAGAAATAAAAGAAATAATAACTACTAATAATTATGATAATTATATTCCTGAGGAAAAAGGACCTATAACATCTGAAGTTATAGGATATTCTCTATCTTCTGATCCAGCAATGCAAGATTATATAAATATTTATAATTTATCGGAAGATTCAAATGGATATTTATATATAAAATCATCTAATAATCAATATGTAAAGAATGCTTGGAGAAAAGTAAATATTAGAAGTTTTGAAAGAGTTGGTGGAAATACAGAAGGATTCAATAATAATTATGTTTGGGTATATTGCGGAAGTAATGGTAGATTATTAAAAGCATCATCTGGAAAAATGAAAATATATAAAATAGATAATAAAGCTTATGCTTTTAATGAATATGGCCAAATGATAGAAGGATATTTTAATGATGAAGGAGAAATATGGGATAAAAGTAATGATTCTGCTCCTTGGGAATTATTAAATGGTTCTAACTATCTATATTATGCTGATAAAAATGGTAATTTATATTCAGGATGGCTTCAATATAATGGAATTTTTACAGATGATTATGAATGGAAAAATAATATATGGTTCTATTTTGACCCTAAAAATTATAAATCAATAAGAGCAAAAAATGATTATTATAAATTACAACAAATAGGTTCTAAAAAATATGCATTTGATAGTAATGGCGTAATGTTAACAGGAATGGATGCTCTTAAATATAAATCAGATTCAGACGAATCAATTAAATATTTTAATTCTGATGGTTCAGTAGTAACTAATGGATTTGTTAAACTAAATTGGGATGATGAAGTAGTAGAAGAAAACTTTAGTGATTACGATGATTATGATGAAGATATATCTATTTTCTTAAATAAATCAGGAAAAATGTATAAAGATATGATTAAGAAAATAAATAGTTCTTATTATGGATTTGATGATAATGGAGTAGTTCTTAAAAATTGTTTAGGTATATTCAATAATAATCATTTCGTAGATACAGTTTCAATAGAAGATACAAATGGAAGAAGTTTTATATTAAAAGGTAAATATACTAATAAACATGGAAATAATGGAACTTATACTAAAGATTTAGGTAGTTTATATTATTTTGATAATTCTGGTAAAAGACAAACTAGTGGAACTTTAAATTTTGATGACGATGATTATAAATGGGGTGCTTCAAATACAGGAGCATATGAAGATAGTAAACAAGGATATATTTATATTCATGGATTAGCTCTTAAAGCAGATAAAGATTTAAAATATGGAATATATGTTCAAAATCCTACTAAAGATACTTATTCTAATAATGAATTATATACTTTGAATGATGTTTATGTTATAAATACTAGTGGAAAAAAAGTTAATGGTGGTTCTTCTACTATTAAAGATTCAGATGATAATTATTGGAGAATATCTTCAAATGGATTATTTAGAGGGGTATATTCTGTTAAAGTTAGATCTAATGAATGGTATTCTTATTCTAAAAATGGAAAAGAAGAATGGATTCCTATTGATCAGGCAGATGGTAGAGGAAAACATTTAGATGATTATAGAGTTAGATTAAATAATGAATATGGTTTGAATATAAACATTAGAAATTAAAGGAGAAAATTACTTTTGAAAAGAATTAATGAATATTTTGGAGAAATTAAAGATGTTAAAGGACCAAGTATAGTAAACGCCCCCGTAAATTGTTATAAACAAGGAAGAGATTGGACGTGCAGTGTAGCTTGTATAAGAACCGCAATAAGTGCATTTAAAAATATTTCAGAAGAAGAAATCATTAAAGAAGAACAATTAAAAATGGGTGGACAATCTATAGAAAATATAAAAAATTGGAAATGTTTAGATGGATTAAAAATAGAAACAAAAGCTACTAGAGAAATAAATGATAGTCAAGGATTATATGATTTATTATTAGATAACTATATAGTAATATGTGCTAGTACTTATAATTTATGGCATTATATAGTTTGTTATGGATATTTAACTACTAATGAAAGAAATAATCCTGAAAATCAATATGTATTATTCTACGATCCATATTTAGATGAGCATAAACTTATAAATGCAGATATATTTGATACTATGTGGTATGATATAGGAACAAGTAAATATAGAGATTATATTGCTATCAAACAAGATTAAAAAATTATAATATATTTTACGGAGGTTTTACTAAAGAAAAGTGAAAATAGAAGAAATAATTCAAAACTTAGATAAACCATTCTCTTATATAAATAATAAATGCAAGATAAATAATCAAGCTTTATCTCAATATTTATTTTCTAAATATATTGTAGATTTACATAGAAATAATATTCAAAATCAAAGACAATTAGATAATTATATTGAAGAACATAAAAAAGACATTTTTGAAATACTTAAATTAAATACTAAAAATTATATTGAAGATAAAATGGACAATATAGATTATGATAAAGAAATGTCTAAATATTTAAAGTCTGATAAAAATAGAGAACTTTTATTATATTTTACAGGAACAGCGGTAAATGAAATTATAGATTCCATATTTAATGAAGAAAATAATAAGTTATCATATTCAAAAATATCAAAATTACATCCAGAACTTTATTCTAAATTATATGGATATTTTGAAGTATATAAAGAAAACACTACTTGTAATAGACAATTAATTGAAAAAGAATTAGTCAATCTTATTCCTAAAGATTTAGTTAAATTGTATCCTGAAGCTAGAAAATTACAAAGACATTTTAAGATAATTTGTGGTCCTACTAATTCAGGTAAAACATATGAAGCAATGCAAGAATTAGAAAAATCATATAATGGAATATATTTAGGACCCTTAAGATTATTAGCATATGAAAAATATAAAGAATTAAATGATAAAGGAATAATTGCTTCTTTAATTACAGGAGAAGAAGAAATTATAAACGAAAATAGTAGAATTCAATGTTCTACTGTAGAAATGTGTGATTTAAATAAACAATATGATTGTTTAGTATTAGATGAAGCTCAATTATGTGTAGATAAAGATAGAGGATGTTATTGGACTAAAGTAATATTAGGTTCTTTATGTGAAAATATTATTATTTGTTGTGCTCCAGAAGCATTAACTCTAATTACTAATTTAATAACTAAATGTAAAGATACTTATGAAATAATTAGAAAAGATAGATTGGTTCCTTTACAATCAACAGGTTCTAATTTTAATGAATCTGAAAATGGAGATGCTTATATAGTATTTAGTAGAAAACATGTTCATCAATTAGCAAATGAATTAAAACAGGATACTAAAAAGAAAATAAGTATTTTATATGGAAATCTTCCTTATGATGTAAGACAAGAAGAAGCAAAAAAATTTAATAATGGGGAAACAGATTTATTAGTAGCAACTGATTGTATTGGAATGGGTCTCAATTTACCTATTAAAAGGGTAGTAGTAATGGAAACTGAAAAATATGACGGGACAGAAATGAGAAATCTTAATAGAGGAGAATTAAAACAAATAATAGGTAGAGCAGGAAGATATAATAAATATAAACAAGGTTATTATACAGGTCCTCAAATTAGAAAGATTGAAAATATATTAAATAAATCAGAAAAAGATAATAATATTCCATATATTGATATGCCTAAATCATTACTTAAAATAAATGCACCTATTAAAAATATAATTGGTGTATGGAATATGTATAATATAGGAGAAGAATTTAAAAAATCAAATAATTCTATATTATTAGATCTTTGTAAATATGCAGAAAGATATATTACTGATAGAAAATTATTATGGAATATCATAAACTTCAAATTTGATTATAAAGAAGATTTAGAGACAAAATCATTTATTGAATGGAAAAGAATGGTTCAATGTTTATCTAAAAAAGAGACATATGAATATAAAGAAAAATATTGTTCTACTTTATTAGAATTAGAAGAAGAATATAAAGTTTATGATTTGATTTATCAATACTATAATTTAACTGGAGATAAAGATAATAAATTAAAAACAGTAGAGATTCGTAATAGATTATCAAATCTTATTATGAAAGAGTTAGAAGATATCAGAAATGATAAGAAGTGGTTTAAATAAAAATAGAGGTGAAAAGCTATGACAGAAAAAACTAAACAATTATTCGATTCTTTAAACTTATTAAGATATTCTGCTGAACATAGATTATCAGATATAACCATGGATGAAATTCAAGATGCTTATTATAATATATTTGATTTAATATCACAGTTAAAACAAATTGAAGATCAACAACAATTAGCAATTCAAGCTCAAAATGAACAACAAAAGAAATTTGATTCTATTCATAAGAAAGTAATGAAAAATTTTGATAATAAAGGTGCAATAGAAATTGCAAAAGATATATCAGATAGAATTGTTAGATTAGGAATAAATAAAACTTATATCATATCAGAGATGGATAATGGAAAAATAGGAATTATTTCAGGAACAAATGCAAATGATAAACAGGTAATAAGAACTTATGATGATATTTACGATTTTACTATTAACATAGAAGATGATTTAAAATGTGAATTTAAAAGAGAAAAGTTATTTTCTAATATAAAAACATTAAAGAAAGGTGACCACGAATAGTTTTGAGTAGAGAAAGGAAATATTAAATTGATATTATTTGTAGGTGGATTATTTTGTTATTATAATTTTAAGAATTATGTAGAAAATTTATTTTATAACATAAAAAGAAAAGAAGTAATTTATAGGACTTGTAAAGAAGTAAATCAAGCAGATATTGATAATGCAGATATAATTATTGCTTATTCATATGCTATACAATATATGAATACTTTAAAACTATATAATAAAAAGATAATATTATTAAGTCCTTTATTGAATGATTATAGATTCAAAGACATTATGATAAAAATAGCTGAAAAATTAGTAGATACCAAATCAGGAATTACTAAATTTGGAACTGAATTATACTGTAAAATGATAGGAGTTAATGAAAAATCATTTAAATATTGGGTGGAAGATGTTCAAGATTGGGTTAAAGATTATGGAATCAATGAATCTAAAATTCAAAACATTGAGCCTAAAAGCGATTGGATAATAATAGATGGATTTAAGCCAATATGTAAACTTCCAAGAATAGATGATATAGCTACTGATAATAATGGAAATAAAATAAGACATATTATAAATTACGACAATCATTTATTATTTTTAGATAAATATTTAGGTGTGAAATAATGAATATTTGGGATGATAAAAAAGAACAAATTGAAAAAGAAGAGTTTAATTCTGAATTGAAAATACAAATAATATTGATATTTGTATTTATTATATTCATATTATTTATTATAATATTTATGAGAGGAATGGATTTATTAGAAAATCTTTTAATTAGATGAAGAAATTATTAATAGTTATTATATTAATTTTATTTAATTGTAATTTTGTCTATTCATTAAATCCAGGATGGAATAATACAGGTGTAAATATTTATTATTCTTTAACAGGATATTGGTGTAATACATTAAAAGGATGGAATTATATAGATAATAATTGGTATTATTTTGATGAAAGTGGAAGATTACAAATAGATTTATCTTGTAATAATGAATCAAATCCTAAAGATAAAGTAATTTATTGGTCTCAAATTCTTTATAATAGCAAAAAATGTAAATATGATAATACTCCATCAGGAAGATATGAAGGGTTATCATTTGACTGTAGTTCTTTTGTAGGTAGATTATATAAAATGGCAGGAATAGATTTCTTTACTAAATATTATAGTTGTGAAAAACAAGCAAATTATTTTAAAGATGAAAATAAATTAATTGACTTGAATTTGTCAGAGCCAGGAGATTTAGTATATTTTGGAGAAAATTATGCTAATGTAACTCATTGCTCTTTAATAATAGAAAATAATCCTGATATAGGAATAATTGTTTTATCTGCTTTTGGAAAAGAAAGAGGATTATATTTAGAAATATTAGATAGAGATGATATTTTATGTATAGCGAGACCATGTTAATTGAACTACCATTAATCTAAAGCTTAATGGTTTTATAGACTCAAAATATAAAAATATTTAAGAGATTTTGGAGGTATTAAATTGAAAGATAACGTAGATGAATTTTTAGTAGCGTATAAAGCATATGAAATGGTTTGTAGAGCTAAAGGAAAAGAAGTTAAAGATATTGAAGATGAATTAGGTGAAAATAATCCTAAAATGCAGAAGATCCGAATTTGTAGGCAATTGAGAAACTTCTGCGTTCACAATGAACATGATGATTTCATTCAAATTCATAAAGGAATGATTAAATTCTTAAAAGAAGAAATAAAATTAAGTAAACAAAAATCAAAGAAAACAAATGTTTCTAATAAAAATACTAAATCTTCTGTTTCTAAAAAGAAAAATGTCAAAATTAATAGTAAATCAAATAAAAAGTCCACTATAAAAAAGAAAAGGAAGTAATTGATGACTTTTAGTAATTGGGTTAAAAAGAATTCTAATAAATTAACAAATGTTTCTAAATTAACTCTTAATGATTGGATAAATAATAGAAATTTACCTGATTGGAAAGAGAGAAATAATATTTTATGGAATAATCATTGTTCAGATGATATAAAAGACGAGGATGGTTTTACATTTACTGGAAATAAAGCAGGGAAAAATACTAAATTTGATATAAATAATAAAATGCAATATTATAGAAGTGCTACTTGGCAAAAAGTAATGGCTAGAAAAATTAAATCCACAGGTGGTAAATGTGAAATATGCGGATCAAAAGACAATCTCACTGTTCATCACCGTGAGTATACAGCTAATTGGGGAGGGAAGGAATCGGACGATGAACTCTTGACTTGTTGCAAGCGTTGCCATATGCTGCAACACAAAGATAAACCAGAATGTGTAAAACAATATAATGAATTAATGTCTCCAATAAGAAGTATAGTTATAAATGTTAAATCTGATGGTTCAATTACTCCTCATGTATTTACTAATTGTGATGATGATATGATAAGAGCATATATGGTAGATATGTATAAAAAAGCAAAAGTAATTAAATATATAAAAAACTGTAGATTATATAAAACCAAATTAGAAGGCGAACCTAATAAAGCAAATGATAGATGGTTTGCTATAAGTATAAATAATAAAAATGAAGTAGTAGAACTTCATCAATGTAATTCTAAAAAAGAGGCTGAAAAATATAAAAAGAAAAATTTAAAAAATTTCGTAGTATTTAAGCCTTCTAAAACCATTGATTCGGAAAAGTTAAATCAGATATATCATCCTAAAAAGAAATAAAGGACCGCGAGGAAAACAAAAATATATGAAAAATGTATTATCATTTGAATGGTTAACGAAAAAGAATATAAGTGAAATGGATTTAATCCGTAGATTATTATTAAAAAATTATAATCTAGTAGATTTAGAACCAGAGATTTTAGATAGTGTAATTAGCGGAGAATGCAAACAATTCTACCCTATTATAGATTATGCTATAATTAAAGTAAATAATAAAAGTGTAGGTCTTATTGGTCAATATAATTCATTTTTATTTAAAAATGATTTATGGTTAGGATGGGCTGGAATATTACCTGAATTTCATGATAAGAAAAAATCATATATGAAAAATGCAATGAAATTATGGGAAGCATATGTAAAAAAGAAATATCCTAATATTGATCATTTAAGAGCATATATTTCTAAAAGCAAAGAAAAAGACGATTTAATTTATCTAAAAGATTTAGGATATAAATTAGAAAAAGGAATGTATAAACATTATCAAGATGATGATATAATAATATTAAGTAAATGTTTAAAAGGAGAATATAGACCTTGGACTAGAAAACCCGTTTGGTAAAAATTTATTAATATATTTTATTTTGATTTTTCAGTATAAATAGTATAATAATTATAATATATAATATTAAAATAATATTAAGCAAATGTTTAAAAGGAGAATATAGTGAATGAATAATTCGGGAGCAATAATGGCAGGAGTGTTAATATTTGTAGTTCTTATTGTTTTATTTACAATTGTTTTTTCTATAATGTGTTTATGGAAAATATACGAAAAAGCAGGAGAACCAGGTTGGAAATGTTTAGTTCCTATTTATAATACTTGGACTTTATATAAGTTTATCAAAATGCCAGTAGTTGTATTTTGGATAGCTTTAGCATCTAGTATATTACAAAATATATTTAGTTCTACTATAACTGTGAATGGAGAAATTTATTATCAAAGTATAACTAGTTTAGGACCTGTTGGAACTATTTGTGCAATAATATCATTAATAATCTATGTAATGGTTAGTTATAAATTATCATTAGCTTTTGGTAAAGGAATAGGATATACTATACTTTTAATTTTTATAATTGGTTATCCTATGTTAGCATTTGGAAGTGCTCAATATCAATATAATTCAATAAATGATAATGATTATGGAAATTCTCATTTTAATGATAATAACGATGATGAATTTCAAATGATAGATGAAAATTAATATCAACAACCTAGTGGTTAAATACCACAAGGTTTGTGAAAACAAACCTTACGTTGATTAGCTTTAATAACAGTTTGTGGGAAATGTCATTCACATAAAAATCATCAAAAAGGTGGAATTTTACATAAATGGATGCAAAAGAAAAAGAAAGTAAAAACATATAAAGAACCAACATTTATGAATATCTTACAAAGTAGAATTATAAAAGAATACCCAAATGCAAGAATAACTTATGGATATGAAACAGAAATTAAAAGAATAGAATTAGGATTAGAAAAAGAACATTATAACGACGCAATAGCCATAACAAATTTAGATAATATAAAAGAAAACTCAAATGAATTTTTATTTATAAAACAGTTTAGAAAGAAAAAGAGAAGTTTACACGAAGCAACTATACGAAAAGGAAGAAAAGAACCAAATAGATCTCAAAAACGAAATTCAAAGAATACGGTGACGAATGGAATACATTATTTAGGAGATACAGTAAAAGTAGGAAATAAAATAGGATATGTAAGTGGTTTTTCAGGAAAACAGTTATATGTAAAAGATTTTGAAGATAATTACATAACAAAAGAAGGAAAGAAATATAAACAAATTGGAGAAAAAGAATGTCTAATAGTAAAACACAACAACAATTGGATTTACCAAGCAATTCATCCTTAGTGCTAAAGACTCAAAGGAATTCTTGCTTGAAAAAGTTAAAAAGTGAGGTAAAAGATTAATGGGCTTAATAAAAGCAATTTCTGGTTCAGTAACTGGTGCACTTGCTGATCAATGGAAAGAAGTATTTGTATGCGATTCATTACCAAATACAGTTTTAGTTAAAAAAGGTGTTAAAAAAGTAACTGGAAGAAGTTCTAATACTAAAGGAGAAGATAATATCATCTCTAATGGCTCTTTAATTATAGTAAATAATGAACAATGTGCTATAATTACAGATAATGGTAAAATTAGAGATGTAGTTATGGAACCGGGAGGATTTGAATATCATAATGATACTCAACCTTCTATTTTTGCAGATCAAGATATAATAGGTGTATTAAAAGAATCTTGGAAAAGATTAGGATATGGAGGTCAACCAGGTTCAGAACAAAGAGTATATTATGTAAATACAAAAGAGATTCTTGATAATAAATATGGAACAGAAAGTCCATTTAATTATCATTTTGTAGCTAGAGATGAAAATGGAAATTTAATTCAAGGTGGTTCTCTTGATTTAAATGTAAGATGTCATGGAGTATATTCATTTAGAATAGTAGATCCAATTAAGTTTTATAATAATATAGCTGGAAATATTAAAGAAGAATATAATATAAGCAATATAGAAACTCAATTAAAAGAAGAATTTGTAACTGCTTTACCAGATGCTCTTTCAAAATTTGGTTCAGAAGGAATATTACCATCACAATTAGTTTCTAAACAAACAAAGATTGCTGATAAGATGGATGAGATATTATCTAATAAATGGAAAGAATTAAGAGGATTAGATATTATTTCAGTAGGTGTTAAAATTACATTAACTTCAGAAGATGATAAGAGACTTAAAGATATTATGCAAATGGGTTCTGGTAAAGAATCAAGAATGGCAGATATTTTAGAAAAAGCCGCAAGTAATTCAGGTGGTTCAATGGCTGGATTTATGGGAATGAATATGGCTAATATGGGAATGAATGGTATGTTTGGTGGTGCTGTATCTCAAGGAAACAATAATCAAAATCAAGCTCAAGGAATTAAATGTCCTAAATGTGGAACAGTAAATAATGGAAAATTCTGTTCTAATTGTGGTTCATCTTTATCAACTAGTTGGAAATGTGAGTGTGGAACAGAAAATACAGGTAATTTCTGTAATAATTGTGGAAAAAAGAAACCAGAGTAATGATAAAAAATAAATAAAATAAGAAATATAGGAGAATTAAAATATATGGAAAGAATGGATGAAATATTGTCTGGTGGTGTAAAAATAGGACCAACTTTAGGACTTATAATAGTAATTGCATATATAGGATATTTAATTTGGTTAAATAGAAAAACAAATTCTCCTATATTTTTCTTATTGTTTTTTATTATGTGGGGTTGCGGATTTATGGGTGGAGGTTTAGCAGCTATGAATTCAAGTTTTCTATTTGGTTTAATATTTTGTGTTTGTGCTATATTTGCTCCTATCTTATTTATGAGCGCAGGAAGTAGTATGAATAGAAAATCAAGATATAGAAACAATCAACATAATGAAAATAAAGAATGGAAACAAAATGATATAGATGATGATTCTCATGATAAAAATGATAAGAATAATGATTGGATAGTAGAAGGATAATTTAAGGAGAGAACTAATGAAAATTAAATGTGATTTTTGTGGTAATGAGTTTGAAGAAACATTACAAAATTGTCCATCATGTGGAGCTGTAAATAATAATATAAATAAAACGGCAAGCAGTGGTCCTAGAACAATTGAAGAATTAAAAGATTGGTTCTATGTAACTCATGGATTAACTAAAGAAAAAACTCATATTTATATTGGAGAAGATTGCAAAGAACCTGCTTGTTTTGGAATATATAGAGATGTTAATACTAATGATATAGTAGTTTATAAAAATAAAGCTAATGGTGAAAGAGCAATTAGATATCAAGGTGTAGATGAACAATATGGAGTTAATGAATTATATCAACTAATTCAAAGGCAAGCATTAAGAAATGGTGTAGATTTAAATGGTGCAAAAAATCCAGGTCAAATAACTAGTAGAAATAGTGCTTTAAATAGTGATAGAAATACTTATTCTAGAAATTATTCAAATAATAGAAGAAATAATCATTATTTTGCAATAAGTTGGCTAATATTGATAATTTTTATAATTGTAATTTATATTTATGGTAGTATGAATGGGTGGCAGAATACTTCATCACGTAGTAGCGGAAGTTCAGGATCTTCATATAGCAGAGATTATGATTGGAGTTCAAGTAGAGATGATGATTGGGGTTCTAGTTGGGATGACGATGATGATTGGGATTCAGGAGATTGGGATTCAGATTGGGGTGCAAATTTCGAAGAATTTCAATACAAAAGATTATGTTAAATTTCATAATATATTTTATATGAATTTTTAAAAAATTTGGGTATAATATTAAATATGATAAAAATGAGTAGATTAAATTCTACTTTGATTTAAAAATATAAAAAGGAAAAAGAAATGTTAAGAACAAAGAGATTTCAAATAATTACATTATTATTTATATTAACTATTAGTTTTAATAGTTTCTCTGCTACTGTTATTTCATCTGAACAAAAGAATAACATTTCTCCTGAAACTAATATTATAAATCAACAATTACAACCTAGCCAAAATACTCAATTATCTACAATGCCAGAAGGTGGATTAAATGGTAACTTTACATATGGATTGAGAAGATTAGCGGTTATTTTAGCCAAAAATAAAGATTTCACTGTCGATTTTGTAGGTTATTTTAAAGAATCAGATGATAAATATAAAGTAATAATTTCATCATCAAACGCCTGGAGAAGTGGTAATTGGAGAGTTGATATTTATCCGGCTTTATCTGAATATGAGAAGGTTCTCGATGGTTATCATTGTTGGTTTGGTTTCTATGATGAAAATAGACAAAGAATTGGTACTGCGCAAGCTGTAAAATTGAAAAGTTAAATGATGTAGAAATATTTAACTTTATAGATAGATTTTAAATAAGGACCAATTCTTTAATAGAAAAGGTCCTTATTTTTTATGTAAAAATAGTTGAAAATATTGAGGAAAATTAATTTATAAAAAAATTTTAAAAAACCCTTGATTTTTTCTCAAAAATATCATATAATATTAGTATAATATTATTAAGGCAAAATAATATTAGATCTATTTAAAAAGTTTCTGCCATAGCTTCTTAAATAGATGCCATACTTACCTCCTTTAATTATAAATAAAATGTTTGTGATTTAAGTAGGGGTGATTCGAGTATAGTTCAGTTGCCCCTATTTACTCGGGCGATATCGGCAAGCGGTTTAAGCCACAGGATTTTCATTCCTGCATCTTCGTGGGTTCGAATCCCACTATCGTCATTCGTAAAGAGACAGAAACTTTACGAGACTTTCATAGAAGTCCTCCTATAAAATAAATCCTAGGTCTTATTAAGTAAAATTAAGTAAGATATATTATTCAGAATATAAGAGGTTCAAATCTCTCCTAGGAATTCAAATCGTTCTATGACAATTGAATATTAAGCTCCATTGGTGGAATTGGTAGACACGCGAGTCTTAGGAACTCGTTCGAAAGAGTGTAAGTTCGAGTCTTACATGGAGTACGCATATCTTTTTACCACGTTCGATTCGTTGAGAGAATGTTGAAATGATCTGTAATGGTTTACTAAAAAGATCAAGATTAGAGCTTATATTTATAACATTCGTAAATATAAGGTCGAGAATCATTAAAAATAAGGGGCTAGGGACTGCAATGGGGTGGTCGCTTCTCTTGCAAAGAAGAAATCAGTCGGAATCATTCTCCGATAGCTCCACTATAATAAATATCACGTAATTGTAGAATAATATGGTAATTCACTTAGAAATAAGAGATGATGGTTCAATTCCATTCAATAGATATTTATTATAATATAGTCCTTTAACTCATTGGGCAGAGTGTCTCTCTTACAAAGAGAAAGCAATTGGTTCGATTCCAATAAGGACTACAATATCCGACGGGATAGACAAGAGGTTCGAAACTCTCGGAAGATTAAAAGGTTTTCTAATAAAGATATGAAAGTAAGATTATAATATGTCTTATGAAATCAGGAAAAGTTAGATGTAAAGCAAACACTGGGAGAAGTGACATAATCCCTTGGCAGTGCTCCCGAATCAAAATCTTTTAATAAGCAATAAGCTCTCGTGATGGAATAGGAATACATGCTTCTCTCAAAAAGAAGATTTTAAGAGTTCAAATCTCTTCGAGAGTATCTTTATAAATTACGCCCTTATGATGAAATTGGTATACATATGGGACTTAAAATCCCAGGCGAAAGCATATCGGTTCGAGTCCGATTAAGGGCATTAATTCAATGCAAAAGTAATGATGAAACGGAGTGTAATGCAATACGTAAGGTGTGGATAATATTCAGAAGTAATTCCACTGAGTCACTCATCATTTTGTAGGTAATCCACATTAAAACCTATATTGAATTTTATAAATTATTCCTCTATGTTGTAATGGTTAGCATACTTGACTGTCTATCAGGAGATGAGAGTTCGATTCTCTCTAGGGGAGCAAGCAACCTGATGGTGTATGGATGCACACCGCGTAGAGCGGAGGTAATGGTTAGATTCCATTGATGGTGGCGAAGGTATCTCTTAAATAAAAGAAATGAAGTTTGGTGCAATATTCGCGATAAAAGCCAACGTAGTAAAAGTAAGTGATAAGAGATTAGCTTAATTAAGTACAAATTAAGTGGTATAAGGCATCTTTAAATTCTTCCTTATACATTTGGTTCTGTAGCTTAGCCCGGTTAAAGCAGTGAGCTGTTAACTCAAAGATCCTTGGTTCAAATCCAAGCGGAACCGTAAATATTCTTTATGAATATTAAAATGCACATTTGGAGAAGAGGTCTAACTCGGTGAGCTGCAACCTCACTATTCACTCGTTCGAATCGAGTAATGTGCTTATATAATAAAGTTTTTGCAAATATCAAAATACAAGAAATTAATCTTTATTATTTTTAATAACGGGACATGGCAGAGTCAGATATGCACTGGATTTGGGATCCAGACCACGCGGAGGCAGAGTCCGCTGTTCCGTCTTAGCCAATGTGAAAAGATATATCATTGGGTGCAATTATGAGTAGTGTTAGGTAAGGGAGTACAAAAATAATTGTAGAATATTTTATAATATTATTAAAATTGCTTCCCTTATATTTATAGACAAAGTTTAAGGCCTTAATTACTTATCTATAAATGCAACCCTTAATAATCAAAAATATAAAGGTCCAGATTGATAATGACTGTAGAAGTAGTTATCCATTTTATGAGGTGTTAGAGCCGCAAACAGGGTGACAAAGCAAGTCCCAACTTAAAATGATAAGGGTTCTTTGGTATTTTCTTCCTTAACTCCATTTCATTATTATAGATAATGGAGAATAGAAAATATTATTATATCGCGGGATAGTGTAATAGTAACATGTCGGGCTCATAACCCGAAGAATCTGAAAAAGTGTTGGTGGTGCAAATCCATCTCCCGCTACTAAATCATTATTAAAAATTTCCATAGTGAGTCCAGGCACTATGACATCCATTACTTTTTGATAATGATAAAAAGTTTCTAAAAATTCTTCTTCAAAAAGAAATATAATATTGGTGGGTGGCAGAGTTGGTCGATTGCGCCTGACTGTAGATCAGGATCGAAAGACGCGTGGGTTCGAATCCTACCCCACCAACACGCTTAAGAATAAAGAATATGAAGAATCATAATTAGTCGACGAGTTATGTATTAAAGATTATTTCGAGTAGGTTTTTATTCCATCGCTTTTTTGAAATCCTACATTTTATGGATTGTAAGCTAATCTAGTGAAAGCGCCTGGCTGAAGACCAGGAGAGCAACGAGCGTAACGTTGACAATCCACTCTTTGGACACTTAACCCTAATTGGTAAGGGAACGGTCCTGAAAACCGTTAGTAATCCGAAAGGATGTGAAGGTTCGAGTCCTTCAGTGTCCGTAATTAGATGATTTAATAGGTGAGGTTCGAAGCCCACTTCCCCGATGAAACAAATTATTGTGAGGGGAAACCTATATTTCAGAGGATATTAAATTAACGGATAATTCTAGAAATATCTGTTGTAATCGCAAAAGATGAGTTATCTAATTTTTAAGGGGAATTGTGTGAGTGGTTGAAACAGTTCGTCTACTAAACGAATAAGCAGAAATGCTTCAAAGGTTCGAATCCTTTATTCCTCGTTTTGATAAAAGTATAATTTTATAAGAGGAAAATATGGCTAAAAACTCTCATTTAAAAATCGCAAATGATAAAATAAAAGAACTTAAATTAAAGACTAGAAGATTTTTAGATGAAGGTAAATATAACGAAGAAAAAGATTACGGAAAGATATATGGAAATATAAAAGATAAATGTTATAATTGCAGTTGGGTAAGTATTCTCTTTGATAAAAAGAATTGTAGATTTATTCCTTATTGTAAATTTCCGGGACATAAAGGAAGACTTGTAAATGTAGATTATAATAAATGGAATACAACTTATGATGAAAGAGAACGAATATTTTTATCGAAAGTATTAAAGAAAGATTGTTAAATATATGTATCTATAGTATAATGGATAGTACAGAAGCCTTCTAAGCTTCCAGTCAAAGTTCGAATCTTTGTAGATACGCTTGCGGTTGAGTGAAACGGATTTATCACGCTGTCCTCATAAGTCAGAGATACCATGGTTCGACTCCTGGAACCGCACTTATAAAAACTTTGAGAATAGCTGTAAATATTCTCTAAACAAATGTTCAATCTTTATTACAGTAAGGGTTGAGATAATAAGTTTATTTATAGAAACGCTAACAGACGCCTATAAGAGTTCCTCGGCGAGAGTCGGTGGAAAGCTCCAGTGAAGTTCTTATTATCATTTTGCTCTTATAGCTCAATGGTAGAGCCTCGGCTTTGTAACCCGATGATATCTGTTCAATTCAGATTAAGAGCTTTTATGAAGCTATAACTCAATCTGGAAGAGTCCGCGACTTTTAATCGCGTGGTTGCGAGTTCGAGCCTCGCTAGCTTCACTTCGGAGACATAGCTCAGTCAGGTCTTAGAGCATCCGGCTCATAACCGGGCGGTCCAAGGTTCAAATCCTTGTGTCTCCATTTAAAATATATAGGTCTATGGTGTAATCGGGTAGCATTATGGTCTCCAAAACCACAGGTGAGAGTTCAAATCTTTCTAGACCTGTTTATATATAAAGGTGTAGCTTAATTTGTTAAAGCATTTGTCTCTTAAACAAAAGGATAAGAGTTAGAGTCTCTTCACCTTTACCAAATATGCGGATGTAAGCTAATGGTTAAACGACATCTCTGATAAGGATGTTATAGTAGTTCGATTCTACTCATCCGTACTAAAATTAATAAATAAAAAGTATAATATATAATATGAAAATAAGAAAAGAAACAATTGAATATTCAAATAAGATATTGGATAATATTTCTAAAAATGAAGAAATATTAAATAAGAAATTTATAATTTATGTTCAGAACAAAGGACAAGAAAAATTATATGTATTATTTAATGAAGATAATAATGAATATAAATTAGTAAATGATAAATCAATAATTATTCCTATAAGTTGTATTCATTCTATTTATATTACTAATGAATTATTAGGAAAATATGATATTATAGGAAGAGAGTCGATTTAATATAGCGGATTGGTGTAGTGGTAGCACAAGCGACTTTGACTCGCTTAGGAGAAGTTCAAATCTTCTATCCGTTGCTGTGGCTGTAGCTTAATTAGGTAAAGCAGTGAGCTGTGACCTCACCATATACCGGTTCAAGTCCGGCCTGCCACCTTAAAATAATAAAAGTTTAAAAAATTTATATATTTTATAATATAAATATATAAATTTTATGGGTAAGATAGAATTTATAATAATTAAACATATTATTATAATTATTATAATTCGTGGGAGTTTATGAAACTGGTTCTTACCCAACTGGTTTATAAAACTCTCATATTTTTTATAAGAAAGGGTAAGTTCTTATGGAAAAGATAAAAGAACATAAATTAGTATGTGAATGTGGAAGAACTTTCAAAAACTCTCAAGCTCTTTTTGGACATTATAGTCATTGTGAAAAACATTTAGGCCACAAACCAATAAAAAGAAATTTTTTAGCAGAATGGGCTAAAAATCATAAAGGTAAAAATAAAAAATATAAAGATAAAAATTATAATGAATCTGGAAATTGTCGATATTGTGGTAAAGAATGTAAAAATCAAAATTCTTTAAAACAACACGAAATAAGATGTAAAGAAAATCCGAATAGAATTATAATAATAAATAAAGGAAATACTATAAGTCATACTGCTTGGAATAAAGGATTGACAAAAGAAACTGATGAAAGAGTAAAAAAGAATGGAGAAACTCTATCTAAAAGAATAAAAGAAGGAAAAACGACCCCTTCTTTTAAAGGAAAACATCATAGTAAATCAACAAGGGATTGTATGTCCAATAAAGCAAAAGAAGGAATAAAGAATGGAACTCATTATGTGTGGCAAATAAGGAACGGACATTCTTACCCAGAGAAATTATTTATAGAAATGCTTAAAGATAAATTTAATTATATAGAAAATATAAATTATGAAACTGAGTATAAAATAAATACTAAATTTGCTGATTTTTATTTTAAGAATTTAAATTTAATAATTGAAATAGACGGAACTCAGCATTATAAAACCAAAAATGATATTTATAGTGATATAAAACGAGATAACTTATTTAAGAAAGAAAAATACAATATAATAAGAATACCTTGGGATAATTATAAAAAGAATACGGATTTTTGGATAGGTTTTATAAATAAGATATTTTCTAATGATAATTTAATTGAATTATGCAGAATAAATAGAAAATTCATTGAACATAAAAGAAAATTAACATTTAATAAAATAAATATAATAAAAACAACAGGATAAGATAACGTAACGTGAGTTCAAGTCTCATCTGGCACCTTATAAATAATTGGAGGAATTATTTTATGAATGAAAAAATGAAAAGAGAAGTTGAAAAAGCAATTTTAAATAAAGATTGGGGAGAATATTTAAGACAAAATATTTGGAAAGATCATAACAATGTTAAAAAATACATTCCTGCCATGGATGAAAATTATATTAAAAATTGCATTAAATGGTTAGATGAATCTCTATGCGGAAAATATATACCAGATAAAGATTTAAGAGCTCAATTTAAATCTTTATTTCAAAATGAATTAAGCCATAGAGATACTACTAATAGATTAGAACAAAAATCAATTAATGTAGATAATTTACCTTCTTTATTAGATGTTCAAATAGAAGAATTTTTAGATACATTAAAAGTAGAGAATTTAAATTTAGATATTTCTTCGAGAAAATATTGTAAATTAAATAAAGAAGATGTTTTAAAATATTTATCTAAAAAAGGATATTCTAAATATGATTTAGATAAATATGGAAGAAATATTTATTCTACTTTAAATATAGTAGATGCTTATTCAAATGATGTAATTTGCCCAGATCAAAACTCATTTAAAAAAGCAATGAATATAAAAGAAGATTCTGTAAATCATCCTTCTCATTATAATAATTCTTCTATGGAAGCAATAGATGCTATAGAAGCAATGATAGAACCTTATGGAAAAGGAGCAGTGGAAGGATTTTTAGCAGGACAAGTTCTTAAATATATATGGAGATTTCCTTTTAAAGAAAATCCAAAAAGAGATTTAGAAAAAGCAAAATGGTATTTAGATAGATTAATCAAAAAATATTAAAATATATGAAAAATGGAGGATTAGAATAATATGAAAGCAGATTCAAAAAATTATTTAGTATTTGATAAGATGGCTCAAAAATTACAAATAACTCCTTGGTTTGAATTAGTAAATAATGAACCAAAAGTTAGTTTTGTAGATTGCATCAAGAACGGATTCATAGTAATTAACTATAAACATGAACCAAAAGATATTACTAAATCTATGTTTGAAATGTTAAAATCTGACTTTTCAAGAAATAATAAAACATTATTTGGTAATTTTGAGAATGTAGTAAATATGACTGATGCCGAATACTATGCTCATCAAATCCTTCATTATTTTAGTACATATGGATTAGAATCATTAGGATTACAAGCTCATCCATATATACCAGCAAAAGAATTATGGGCTGGAAAAGATGAAGTATTGAAAGATATAAATGAAGATGCTAAAATCACAGTTATAAGATTATTAGATGATGAAGATTACATCAATGAATTAACTTCTTATATTTGTGAAATGAAAGCTCCTAAAAATGATACATTATTTTATGAATATTGCTTTGATTTAATACCAAATTCAATTACTGAAAATGATATAAGAAGTTATGAAATGAAAGCGATATTCTATAATAAGAGAGGAATATATCCTAAGAATCCTATTGATTTTTTAAGATATGTAATATATTTAGCTATTGGAAATACTTTAATGATTAAGAATAAAGCAATGATGAATTCTATTAAGAGTGTTTGGGATTCTAAATCTAAAGAAAAAATAGTAAATGCATTTAAATCATATGATTTAACTAAATTAGCATCTATATTTTATAGATTTAAACCATTATTCTTATCATTTAAATCAGTAGATCCAAAAATAAAACCTATTATAAATAAGATAAGAAAACTTGCACCAACTTATCATAAACCATTAGAAGGATTATGTGTTCAAAATGTATTTGAAATGAGTGATTATTTTACTCAAGATGAATTAAAACTATTCATTAAAGATATAGATACAAGAGATCTTTTCAAATTATTAAATGCTTGGGCTAATGCTAATAATGAATATAGAATATTCGGAATTAGAAATGGAAAAGCATATGTAAAAGAAAAGACTCAAGATAAAGATCTTTACAATTCATCTATGTTTAATACTGTAAAATCTATAATGGATGAGATAAATGATAGATATGCAAAGAAATTTGAAGGAAAAGCAATAATTATACCTTCATATATAAATTATAGATTACCAATATCTGAAAAAGATATGGTTGGTAAATATCCAAATGGAACTTATTTAGAAGTAGGTAAAAATTCATTATCATTAGGAATTGCTTGGAATAATAAAGAAGATAAATCAGGATATGATTATGATGGAAGAGTTGATATTGATTTATATTTAATATCTGCTACTAAAAGATTTGGATGGAATTCTTCAAGAACAGATGGTGATATAATATATTCAGGTGATATGACAGATGCAACTAATGGAGCAGCTGAAGCATTCTATATAAATAATACAAATGATGATTATATTATAGATACTAGATTATATACTGGAAATGAGCCTGTAGATATGAATTTATTTATAAGTAAGAAAAAGGTAGAAAGAAGTTATGGAAAAGATTATATATATGACCCAAATGAAGATATAATTCCAAATATACCACTTACTATAAAGAATGAAGGATTAAATATAGGATTATATCACGACGGAAAAGTATATTTATATAATAAATCTATAAGTTCTGGTATAGTTCCTACTAGTCATTATGAATCATTCATAAAAGGATTAGTAGAAAAACTTGAAAAGAGTGTAGATTTAAAAGATATATTTGATATATTAAAAGTTCCAGTTTATAATTCAATAGAAGATTTGAGAAAAGATTATGATAATACTCAAATAGAAGATGCTAATATAATTGATCTTGATCCTTCTATTGTAACAGAAAAGACTTTATTTGATTTATTTGAGAAATAATAATTTTATAATATATTTTATAAGTATTTCTCTTATAAATCATGTATAATATATTTATAAGGCAGAAATGGTTCCTATTTTTACTTTAAAAAGCAGGTTTTACCATGGGCCTTTTGATATAATAGATGTTGTTAAGCAATTTCACTATTACTAAACCAAAGAAGAAGTGCTTGAGTTAGGATTCTCGGAAATAAAAATCCATTTTTAGAACAAGTTGGCAAAAGAACTTCCTTTAAACCACAAAATATTAAGCCTTCGGGCTTATCTAGTTTAGTTCTAGCTAACGTTTAGAGAATAGGACATAAAATACTTCCTTTATATCTTAATAGGTAAAGAGAAGACCCTATATTCTCTACCCAAAGAGAATGTAGTGGATTATAGTATTCGTCCTGGGATTAGTTTTAGGCATATAATACTTCCTTTAAAAAATTCAAATTGATAATTGAAAAAATAGTATTCGCCTATTTAGTAAAAAGCTTATTTGTAGAAAAAGTCATAGAAACTTCCTATATTTAAGAAATAATTCTAATATGGTTTTAGTTTCCGATTGTAAATAAGCGTATAGTTGAACTTAAATTATGATGGTCATAGCCTTCGCCTATGGAGGTGATATATAGGTTCGAATCCTATCAACTATATTTGTTCAGTTAAATGATAGATGAGGGATTCTTTAATAGGATCCCTCTATTCTTATAGAAATATTGATTTATGAATAAAAATATCTTATAATATATTATTATAAAATGGAGGAACAAAATTATGAATAATATGTTGAGACCAAGATTAAATTGGAGAAATTTATGTATAATTTTTTCAATGATCTTTTTCATTGTGGGATTTAATATAGGAAAAGTATTTGCTAGTGGGATAAATAATGCAGGAATAATTACAGGAAATGGACCAAAAACAATAGTTTATAATATTGAACAATCTAATTCTAATAATTTTCAATTTAATGGTAATTTGAAACCTGCGACTCCTTTTATTCCAAATAATAATCTTCCTGAAACAGTAATTATTACAGGATATGCTCAATTAACTGATGGAGGAACGGTAATAATTCCAAATTCATTATATCAAATATTACCTCAATCTTATTATAATTTAGTAATAACTTATAATAGTCCAGTTCAATGCCTAGCTGTATTTACCATTCAATATGATTTAAATGGTGTAAAACAAACTAAAGAAATAGTTCAACCTATTAATGCAGGATTTCAAACTATAACATTGTATAATTGGATGATTAAAAGTTCATATAATTCTTTAGGTGTTCCTGTTAATTTTGACATTCAAAATCTAGTATGTACAAATGTAAGGCCAGTGATGTCAAAATAATAAAAATCAAATATAATATATTTTATATGAATATATTATTTTATATATTATAATAAATATTATGACAAAACAAGAAAAATATAATAAAATTAAACATTTACTTCCAAAAATAATAACTTGCATGGGATCAGAAATAGAAGAGATGAGAAAACAAGGAAAAGAAAGTTTCTGGTATAACGGATTACAATGTGCAATAGATTCAGAATTAAAATGTGAAGTAAGAAGTACACAAATAGATTCAGAAATGGCATATATAGTTGCTGATTATTTTGGAATTAAAGGAACTCATTATGAGAATATAGAACCTTTACATATGAAAATAAGAAGAGAAAAGAAAGGTTCAATTTTAAAAAGAATTAAATAAATTAAAATTTCGGAGGAAATAAATGTTAGGACCACAGCATAAGCAATTCAATATACCATTTAGTATTTTAATATCATGTATATTAGTAGGAATATTAGGATTTAGTCCAATATTCTTCGCTTCTATTCCAGTAGGAATATATACATATTCTTTATGCGATATAGATGCTCAACATGTTCCAAGAAGATGGAAAATGTTAAAAACATTATGGATATCTTTAATAGTAAGTATATTTATAGTATCTTTAGTTGCAACTGGATATTTTGGATATAATATATTTACACAAAAAATGAATTATAATGATGTAATTCAATATTTCGGATTATCTTTAGGAGTAGTTTTATTTTATATATTGTGTTTCAAATATAATAGTTCTTCTAAAGGAAAATGGTTAACTGCACATAGAGGATTTACTCATAGATTGATAGTTGTTATTATCCCTATGTTAGTGTTTTGGCAATTAAATAGTTTAATTCCTAATTCAAATGATAAACAAATAATTCTTATAAAAACAGCGCAAGTATTTTTAGCAGGATTAAGTACAGGAATATTAGGACATCAATTAGCCGATCTGGAATGTGCTCGAGGTATAAAAGGTTGGTTATGGCCTTTATTTCCAGAAACAACTATATCTATAGGAAAAGCTATAAGCGCAGATCCTAAAGATCCTAGAAAACCACACAAAAGTTCAATCATATATACTAATATTAGTTGTGTAATATTTATAATATTAACAATTATTATTTTAATTAAATTCGGAGATAATTTTATCAAATTATTGCCTATTCAAATAAGAGAATTGATAAATGTTAAATGACAAGAAAATATTAGAAATATTTTTGAGAGATAATGGTACAATTATTTCATCAAAAACTTCTGAAAATTATTTAAAATATCATCTGGAACAAAAAGAATATTTAATTAATAGATATCCAAAAGAAGAATTTGTAAGTTATTCTTTTACTATATGGAGAATATTAAATAATTTAGAGGATAGACCTGTTTGTAAAATATGTGGAAAACCATTAACTAGAATGAAAACAAAATATTGCTCTAAAAATTGTGCTAATAAAGATGAAGAGGCTTTTAAAAAAGAAGGACTCACTTTAAAAAATACAATTGCAAATTTTAAAAAGAGTAATCCCGAATTATATAAAATAAGATGTGAACAGACTGGAAAAAGTAGAAAAAAGCATATAAAAGAAGATCCTGAATGGCATAATCGAGTAATGGAAAAAACCAGACTTACTCTGACAAAAAATCATCCAGACGATCCGACATGTGGTCAATTCGGTTCTAAACGCCATGAAGAAGCAATGATTAAAAAATACGGTGATAAGAATTATAATAATGCTGAAAAAATGAAAGAAACAATTGCCCATAAATTGAAAGAGGATCCTGATTTTTATAATAAAATAAATTTTAAAAGGAAACAAACTTTATTAGAAAAAATTGGATATGAAAATAATTCACAAGATCCGAAAAATAAAGAAATAATTTCAAAAATATGGGATGAAAAATCAGAAGAAGAAATATTAAACATTAGAAAAAGAGCTTATGAGACTGCAAAAAGAAATAATCCTGATGATCCTTTAAATTCAAGAAAAGCAAATAATACTAAAATGGAAAAATACGGCACTTTTTATCCTAAAAGAATATATAAATTAAATCAAAAAATACTAGATGAATTAAATATAAATATTAAAATAAATGAAGAAATTAAATTTGACTCTTTTCCAGAAGTATTATTTTTTATAACATCTAAATTAAAAGGAAAAGATATAATTAGAAATAAAAAAGGATATGAATATAAAATAAATAATAAGATTCATCATTATTATCCTGATTTTATAATAAATAATGATATTTATGAAGTTAAAAGTAATTTAGGGATGGATGATAATGGAAATTTAACTAATATTTTTACTGGAGAAATAGAAAATGTAGAAAAATGTCAATGCATGAAGGATAACAAAGTAATAGTAATAAAAGAAAAAGAAATATATAATGAGATAAATAATTATTTGGATAGATCTATTGTAAAACAATTAAGGATTAAATGTAAAACTTGGTAATTTTATTGCATAATATAATTATAATTTCAAAATGATGTTACCTAAATAAATCAATTTGAATATTATTTAAAAGGAGGGCTAGATATTAATGGCTAAAAATAAAAAAGAAAATATAGATAAATCAAAAACTAAAACTGCGATTAAAGATAAATCAAATAAAAAATCTGTTAAAAATAATAAAAAGAATATAACTAATCTTTCATATGAAATGCAAATGAAGATGATAGATGAAATGACATTATCTAAAAAATTATTTTTAATGAGAGAATTTATAGATTATGTTTCTTTGGGTTTATCTGTAGATGTAGCAGTGGTAGATAGAGTATATGAAGATTTGTTAAATTCATTAAAAGATTATGAATATTTAAAAGAACAATATATGGACTATTTAGATTCTTTAGATAATCCTCCTGAATATTCAGAAGAAAATAATAATGATATTTTAAATAATGGAGAAATTACTAATACTATAGATTCTGAAATTCCTGCTGGATCCGAAACTCCTGTTGCTCAACAAACGACTGTAGAAGGATTAGCGCAAATATTATATGGTAAAAATTATACTAAATTAATAGACGGAATAGACGATATAAATCAAGATCATGGATTATTATATAATATTTATTATCATCCATTTCCTCCTAATAATTTAAGAATTAAAATATACGATGATAATGAAGGAAAATTAATTAGATGGTATGAAAATAAAGAAGATTTAGATGAAAATTTAGAAGAAGATTTAAATACTTTATTTAAAAGAAAAAAGTCTTATTGGTATAAAATTCCTAAATTAAGTCCTAATAAAAGTGAGAATAGAGAATAAAATATAAGTATAATATTTATATTTCTTCCAATAGTTCAATGGATAGAATATAAGGCTACGAACCTTAAGATGAGAGTTCGAATCTTTCTTGGAAGTTTATGGGCTTGACAGGTTTCGACCGGCTAAATGGATAAGCAAGGACACCCGTTAGAGTACAGAGTTCGTCATACTCGGTACAATCGAATAAACGCTAATAACGTTGTTCGTGCTAATAGAGTAACTAGACCAGTTGCTCTTGCAGCCTAAACTAAATCCTTTACTATTTAATAGATAAAGGTAGTTGGTAAGAGTAATTCCTATAAACTCTTAAACTTAATCTGATTAGGATAAGCTTTGAAAAGCGTTAGATGAGTTATATTCTAATTTCTAGACTCATTGAAACTATTTAAGAAGTTAGAGATGGTGTTAATTCCTTAAATTGAAAGATAGTTGGGACAGGGAGTTCGAATCTCCCTCAGGTCCACCAAAAATAATCCTGAAAAGGTTTATATAAATAAAAATTGATATTATTGAGGAGGAAAAATAAATGTCAAGTTTAAGAGAAGAATTAGCAAAACAACCAAAGGTTCCTTATATAAAGGATTCCCAAATTACTCAAGCAAAATATGAGATAATGAAAAATAAGATGGAAACTATTAAAGAAGCTTGTACTAGGTTAAAAAATAGTGCAGTTTCTAAAAATGATGCTTTAAGAGAGATTAAAAATATTATTCTTTCTAAAGATGAAGATGATAAAGTTTGGAAATCATTACTTGGAGATGCTTATCAAGGAAAATAATTTTTAATGAAAGAAAATTTAATTTTAACCATAGAAGGATGGAAACCTTTAAGTAAATGTAAAAAAGGTGAGAAAGTATTTGATGGTAAAGGTAATTTAACAACCATTTCTTCTATAAGAACTAAAGAATCTAATATTTATAAAATAACTTATGATGATCATTCTATATCATTAATAGATGAAAATACTAAAATAGATTTTTATAGATATGATGTTATTTCTCAAAAAAGATTGCGAGATAAAGAAGGTCATCTTTTAGAAAAAAGAGATATAATTTCAGATAATGTAGATTATTCAATGACAGCAAAAGAAATTATAGATATTCTTAAATCTAAAACTACAATAAGAAATAAAAGATTGAGAATAAAAAACGTTTCTATAAAAGGATTAAAAACTAAATTATTAGTTCCTCCTTATATATTAGGAATAATGTTAGGTGATGGAACTATTTCTAAAACTACTAAAACTCCTACATTTACTTGTAATACTAGTAAAATGAAAGGTGATCCAGATATAGCAATGTTTTTAGAAAAATATTGTAAATCCATTGGAGATTATTTGACTCCCATAAGAAAAGGTAAATGGAAAAAGACAATGGATTTTAGAATTAACGGAATGCATTTAAAAGAATTGCTTCAAAAGATAGGAGTTTATGGTCATGATTCAACTGATAAATATATTCCTGTCAATTATTTATTAGCAGATAGAGAAAGTAGATTACAATTAATTAGAGGATTGATGGATACTGATGGATTTATTACTTTAAGAAAGAAACAAGGAAGAGATACAGGATATAATTACGGATTCGAAGTAGTATCTAAATTATTAGCGGATGGATTAGATTTCTTATTGCATTCTTTAGGATATGCAAATACTAAAGGATATAAAGCAGAAAATTTCTATATTAAAAATGGAATGAAATTTCCAGGAAAGCCTGTATTTAGAAATGTTCCGAGAGTTCCATCAGAAGTAAGTTTATTTAATTGTAAGAGAAAGAAAGATAGAGAAATTAAATATAAAGAAAAACATACTAAATTAAAAACAGTAGATAAAACAATTAAAAAGATAGATAGATTAGGTAAAGGAAAATATTACTACGTTTCTTTATCAAATGGATGTAATTCATATATAGGTAGTAACTGGACTAAAATTAATTGTAAATAAGATTTAGTCCTTCATAATTTACAGATTAGTTTATTGATCGATACAGTTCCTCCTTAAAATACACTCTCCTTTAAAGAGGGTGTATTTTTTTGCTGTTTTTCAAATAGTCAATGTAAAATATAAGGAATCAGTAAAACGTCGCTTTATATCGCAAAATTCAAAAATTCACACGAAAAAAGCGTTGAAAATCCAACATATTTTTTCAGCAAAAATTGACCAAATTTTTTTAAAAGTTTCCCTTGATTTTTTCTTCAAAGTATCTTATAATATTATTATAATATTAAAATAATATTTTTAAGGAGGAATTAAAAATATGGCAAAGAAATTATTAGAAAGAGGAAATTCATTACCTTTTGAAAAACAAAATCATTGTAAACTATCTTTAACTGATATTCAAGATATTAGAGAAAGATATGAAAACGGAGAAAAGATGACACATATTCATCTTGATTATCCTCAAGTATCTCTTCCAGCAATTAGATATTGGGTTAAAGAAGAGAATAGACTTGAAGATATTGAAAGAAGAAAGGATAGACCAAGTTATACAGAAGAAAGAGATAAGAGAGAAAAAGAATATTATAAAGATTATTTTCAAAGAAGAAAAGAAGCAGGGTTGAAAATAAATAATTATAAATATACTGGAAGAATAAATAATACTACTCCATTATCAAATGAACAAGAATACGAAATAATAAAGTTATTTGAAAGTGGAAAATCAGTAAATACTATAGCTTCTGAAATGGGATTAAAAAGAACTAAAATTCAATCTTACTTTGATAATATAAATCCTATTTGGTATAGAGATGTTATAAATAGAAAGAAGATTGATAGAATCGTTAGAAATAGTAAAGTGTTGAGTTTATATTTTAAAGGCAATTCAATCAAAGAAATTTCAAAACAAACTAATATTCCTAAAACGACAGTAATGGGAATAATATATAGGAATCAATAAAGGAGGAACTATAATATGAAATGCGTTATATGTGGAAAAGAAATTAAAGGTTATGGTAATAATGCTGAACCTGTTAAAAATGGAAAATGTTGCGATGAATGTAATATGAAAGTAGTAGTTCCTAAAAGAATAGAATTGATAAAGAAAGGAAAAGGATAAATTATGAAAGTATTTCAAGATGAATTTGAAACTTTAAAAGAATCATTTATACTTGGAACTCACTTTACTAACAATCAATTATTAGTTTTAACTACTGAACCTGGAAAAGATGCTTATTTATTACCTCAGAAATTTGAAACCGAAGATAAAGCAATTGAGTATTATAAAGCACATTTAAAAGAGGAGGTTGTATAAAATGGATAAAACCAATAAATATAAAAAATGGCAAGAAGAATTAGACAATTTGCAAAATAATAAAAGAACCACAATGTCAAGAGCCATTTTAGATACTATAGTAAGAGATAAAGAAGAAAATAAAAATGTAGTAATTATTGATCCCAAAAGTGAATATGAAGAATTAAAGAGGTTTATAGGTCAAGAAGATGATGAGCCTTGGGATAAAGTAATATCAAGAGCATTAGGATTAAGTAAATAGACATTAAATTCAATTAGGAGGGCAAATAATTGAATTCAAGGAGGAATTCTAATATGAATTATTTATCTGTGAAAGGTAGAAGCAGAAAAAGAACAAATACTAGATTATTAGGAAGATCAAGAAGACAATACCCCTCTATATCTAGAGATACTTATAAAACATTTATAAAGGCCTGTAATAAATATTCTAATACTAATAATGCTACTATAATTGATGCATATGGGAATATTATAGGATTTAGTACTTTTAAAGATATAACTTTACCTACTTTTAATTAAGGAGTTGAAAATGGACGAAATGTTGAAATCATTAAAATTAATAGATGCTATTCTCCAAATGAGTAAAGATAAATCATTTAGAAATAATGCTTTAACCGATGCTATAAATGAATATGTTATTGATACTTGTTGGACATGTGATTGTGGATGGGAGACAGCAATTATTAAAAATAATGATATAAAAATAGTAAGTAGATATGTCGATGATAAAAAAGCAAAAGAAGGCCATAATAAATGGATAGACAAAGTAAAAGATAATTCTTTTAATTATGATTCAATTAAAGATTTAGGATATATGGAAGTTCAAGAAGAAATTCTAGAATTGGAGGAAAAATAAAATGTTAAAAGAAAAATTGAGTCCTATAATATTATTTCCACTTACTTTTATGTTTATTCCAGCAAGCGGTTTTATAATATCTCTTATGGTTTTACAGGAATATTATTCAGTGGCTATTATATCTTCAATTGTAGTAATATTAACTTGCATATGGATAGTAATAAATGTAGATTATAAAGAATATTATAAAAAAAATAATGTTCCTTATAGAGTTTATTTAACTAAAGACGAAATAGAAGAACTTATATGTGGATTAGAAGATTTAGATTATGATATAAAAACATTTTCAGAATCAGGAAAATCAGAACCAAATCCACTCATTCATAAATTAAAATCAATTATAGAGGAGTAAAATTATGAAAAATATAGTAGTAAATTTATATACTTTTAAATCAGGAGCAACTAATTTCCAAATAAACAAATGGATTGAAAATAAAGGAATAAAAATAGACAGTTTTACTCCTGAAAAATCTGAAATTTGTCTTCACGATAAAGATTTAGCAGATAATTTTACTAAAATATATGAAGAACTTTATAAATCATTCAATATAATTACTTTCAATAGTGCTATAATGAATGCTTTTAGAATTGCATATAAGAAGAAATTGAATACAGATGTAAAAGAAATCAATTTCTATATAATAGATAAAGATTTTAATGAAGAAAAAATTACTGTAAATGAAGATGGTTCTTTATCTAACTGGCCTGAAGATTTCTTTGATATTTGGGAGAAGCAATTATCACAAATAATAGCATAAGGAGAAATATATGAAAGAAAGTAGTATAATTAAAATAGGAAATGATTTAGTAAAAGTTACATTTAAAGAGAAAAAAGCAATTTTAGGTGGAGGAGAGATGCACAATCTAGATGATCCTTTTACTATCAGCTCTGAAGAATATAAAAGAGAAATAGAAAGCATAGAGAAGGTAAAATAAATCATGAAAGAACAAAAAATTGAACTCAAATTATTAGCAATATTTTCAATAATATGTTTAACAATCAATTTATTAACTATATTTTCAGGATTTAAAATAATAAATTTAATATCCTTAGTAATTTCTTCGATTGGAATAATCACATGTTTATTTAGTTCATCTCAAATAGATAGATTTGCAGAAGAAAAGGAGCTCATGAGAATTATCGGAATTTCAAAATCAAAACTTACTAGAAACAATCCTAAAGAAATGCAATTATTAAATGAAAGATTACATAGTTATGAAAATATAATTAAAGGACTCAAAAATAAAAAGATTTCTTTATTAAAAGAAATAGATACAAATCGTAACTTAACATATGCAAATTTACAAGCAGATGAATTCATATTTAAAGAGTTAGAATTAGGAACTTTATAAATCATTAATTTTGGAGGGATAAATGACCAAAAGGACTAAAAATAAAGGTAAAATATTAAAAGAAGTAAATATAGAAAATATGAAAGGGAATGTGTTAAGATGTTCTTGTTGTGGAAAACCTATAAATACTTTCCTAAAAAATATGTCTGAATATGGATGGAAAATAAAGAAAGTAAAAAACAAAAAAATTAGTTTAAAATATTTTTGTTCTTATACTTGTTATAAAAAAGAAATTGATAAAGAAGAAAAAATCAAAGATAAAAAACTTAAGGCTAAATTATTAAATAAATATAACGGAGTACTAACTTTGCCAGAATGTTTATTTATGGATGAATTATTAGGACATATAGGATTCAAAAGAGGAACTATTCCTAAAGTTCATATTAAAACAAGAGAAGATTTTGAAAAATTTCTTGATAAATATTATGATTATGCAGTAGAGGTAATAGAAGATGAGTAAATATATTCTTACAAAAGAACAAATGGCAAATAGCCTTATAAATTTAGGAGCAGTTCCGGTTTCAATGAAATCAATGTTAATGCATTCGAATAAATCAAGAATTCTTAAAGATTTTCAAGAAAAGATTAAACCAGAGTGCAGATCTTTAATAAAACAAATGTCTTTTTGTAAAAATGGAAATATTAATTTTGAACAAGTTAAGAGAGAATTTCCTAATCCATTAAGAGAAATGATCGTCGAAACTGTATCTATAAATAAAAAAGAAATAAATCCACAGCCTATAAATCATATAGAACCTGTAAAAATTAAACGTGAGAAATCTATTTCAGCAAAAAAGAAAGCTTTGGCAAAAAAAGAACCTAGACCTCAATATGAAATAGATTATTTAATTAAAAAGATTAATGAAGTATTTTCATAAAAGGTGATTTTGAAATGGAAATTAAAAAATTAAAAGATGAAGATTTTTTAGATGATTTATTTGTAGAAGATGATTTTCCAGAAACTGTTCATATGGATTCTGAGGAATTTAGATATAATAGAGAATTATTAAATGATGATTGGTTTGGATTATTTGAAGATGATGAAATGATAGGAATTGCTTGTATTTGTCTTAAATCTCCAACTGAAGCTAAAATAGAATCATTTGAAATCAAAGAGAATTATCAAGATAACGGATATGGGACTAAATTAATGAAATATATCATTCAATATTATAATTTTGTAGATAAAATATATCTTGATTGTTTATATAGTGATTTAGATAGATTTTATAAAAGATTTGGATTTGAAATATATAGTAATGATGTAACAAAGAAAATGGTATTAAATATAGGATAAAAATAAGGGGGATTAAAAATATGCAAAACAAAATATTCAATAGAATAATTTTGGCTCTATGTATTCTCGGAGTAACAAGCAGTTTAAATGGTTATTTAGATAGACTTATAAATAATACTGATGGCCGTTTCTATTCATTAGGATGTCTTACAATCAATTTATTCTTAAGTATTTTATGGGCTATAACTATCATTAAGGAGGATTAAAATGAATAATATTATTTTTGCAATATTATATCAATTAATTCAAACTATTCCATTTTATTTCTTGTATAATAAAATTTTAACTCAACTTATTCCTGGACTAGTTGCTAGAAATTTTTTACAATCGGTGATTTTATACTTGTTAATAAGCCTTCCTGTCGAATTTACAAATGCTATGATGAATAGAGATGATTTAAATTCATCATTATATAAGATTTTAGCATTAATTTTCTTCACTATATTTTGGTTCTTAATATTCGGAATATATCAATTTATTAAATAAGGAGAATTAAAATGCCAAATATAGGAAAATATAAATATATAGTTACAAATGAAGTAGATGGTCAACTTATTATTCAAGGAATATTTGATGCCGAAGAAAGAGCTCAAGCTTATGCAGATATGTTAATGAAAGAAGGATATCAAAAAGTTCATCATAGAAAAGTTCATTATTTTCCAGAGGAGGATTTTTCTAATGGATAGAATGATAACTCCATTTGAAGCAATGAGAGAATTAGAAAGAGCAAGAATAGATTCAATAAAGAAAGCAATTAAGAATGGAACTTATAAACCTTATCCTGGAAATGGAATGAGTGTAAGTATTTTACAAGCAATAGAAGAATTACAAGAAGAAAATTTTCACGTGAGTCCTATAGATAATTTGGCAAATGAAGTATTCAAAATAACTTTTTCTAATTTATTAAAAGATGGAAAGATAAAATCGAATAAAGAGGTTAAATAAATGAATAGAAATGAAATAAGAACACAATTTAAAAAGAATTTTCCTAAAATAGCAGAAGTAGTATCAAATGATCCTTCTTATAATTTTTTATATAATAATGAAAATTTAGGTAAGAATTTAATTTTTCTTACTTTGGGTGGATCATATGCATATGGAACTAATATAGAAAGTTCTGATATTGATGTAAGAGGAATAAGTCTTAATACTAAAAGAGAAATTCTATTAGGTAGAGACCATGAACAATCAATAAATGAAGCTACTGATACTGTAATTTATACTATAAATAAATATATATATTTATTATCTAAAATGAACCCTAATACGGTGGAATTTTGTGGAAATATAGATAGAAATTCTCTTTATATTCATCCTATATTTAAAGAAAATATATTAGATAATATGAAATTATTTTTATCTAAAGATGCTTTTTATTCATTTGTTGGATATGCTAATTCTCAATTGTCCCGTTTATTTAATAAATTAGGTAGAAATGAAGAAAAAATAGAACAACAAAATATATTGAGAAGCATAGATAATTCAAGTAAACATTTGCAAGAAAGATATGGTGTAAATATTAAAACATTATTTCCAATAGAAAAAAGAGAAGGATTATATATTATAGGAAGAGAAGATAATAACTTTGATTTAATTTTTAAAAACGTAACTAAGGAAGATGCTCAAAGTTTTCTCAATGAATTATCTAGTATTTTTAAAGATTATAATAAATTAGGCAAAAGAAATAAAAATGCCGTTGAAAAAGGAAAATTAGGAAAACATTTTATGCATCTTATAAGATTAACTTATATGGGATATGATATATTAGTTAACCAAGAAATAATTACATATAGAGAGAAAGAACATGATCTTTTAATGAGCATTAGAAATAATGAAAACAATAAATGGATAACTAAAGATAATCATTTAACAGAGAAAGGAGAAAATCTTATAAAAGAAAGAATGAAAATTTTAGAATCAGCGAAAGATCAAAGTAAATTAAAAAATAAACCAGATGTGTCTGAAATAGAAAATTTAAAAATTAAAATTAATGAATTAATAATTAAAGGATAAAATATGTTATATTGTGAAAACCGATTAAATACTTATGATGCAACGAGTATATATGGTTATATTTATAAAATTACTCTTCCGGATGGCAGATATTATATAGGACAGAAGAAAGGTTTACCTGAAAATTCAAGAAGATATTTTGGGAGTGGAACTCATATAAAAAATTGGTTCAAGAAATATTTTGGATTTTCATCTGAAAATGTAGATTTGGAAATAATAAACAATCTTGTAAATAAAGAAATTATAGATTATGCATTAGATCAAGATGAATTAAATGAAGAGGAAATTGAACATATATGTTATTATAAAAATATCCAAGAATATAAAGGACAATGTCTTAATATAAATCAAGGAGGACAATGTTTTTATATTCCAACTGAAGAGGATAAAGAAATATGGCGTAAAAAAATGCAAAAACATTTTGATGATCCAAATGGTTATTGGAAAAATCATAAATGGCAATGGGAAAATAATTTACCTAAAATGTGGGAGGCAAATAGAAATAGAATATGGACTAAAGAAGAAAGAGAAAGACATTCTAAAATATTAAAAGGAACTAAAGTAAAAGATACTTCTAATATGAAATTAGCTCAAACTGGAAGTAAGAACCCCGCATCCAAATTAGATGAAAATAAAGTCAAAGAAATAAGATTATTTATAATTAATAATAATGAATTTAAAGAAAATAAAAGAAAAATAATAAAAGAATTATCTGAAAAATATAAAGTATCAGAATGGACTATAGAATTAATTATTGATTATAAGACTTGGAAACATGTGAAAATTTAAAAATTATAATTCAAAGATTGAAAGAATTGCGAATATCAATAAATAAAGAAATATTAGGAAAATAGAATGAGAACAAAAGTAAATGTATCCTTAAAGGAATGGTTACAAGTAAATAAGAAAATGCCAATATCAAAAGATATAAAACAAATATTTGATACTTTAAGCCAAAATGGTTATGAAGCATACCTTGTTGGAGGTTGCGTCAGGGATTTTTTATTGGGTAAAGAACCTCATGATTATGATATAACTACAAATGCCACTCCAGAACAAGTCAAATCTTTATTTTCAAAAACTATTGATACTGGAATTCAACACGGGACTGTTACAGTTTGTTTAGAAGATGGACAATACGAAATAACCACTTTTAGAAAAGATGGAGATTATTCAGATGGAAGACATCCTGATAAAGTAGAATTCACTTCATCTATTGAAGAAGATTTATCTCGTAGGGACCTTACAATAAATGGTATAGCTTATTCACTAGGAAAAGGTTTTGTAGATCCTTTTAATGGAAGATATGATTTAGAAAGAAAAGTTATAAAATGTGTAGGCAATCCTGTAGATAGATTTAATGAAGATGCTTTAAGAATGATGAGAACAATAAGATTTAGTTGTCAATTAGGATTTACTGTAGATAAAGATACATTAAATGCTATAAGCTTATTAAAAGATAAAATTAGTCAAGTAAGTAAAGAAAGAATTCAAGCAGAATTAACTAAATCATTTTTAGGTAGTTGTGTAGAAAGAAATTTTTATTATTATATAGATACCGGTTTATTATATGCAATAGACCAAAGATTTAAGAACTTAAAACATTATGCTGGAATAATGAAATGTTTTGAAATGTCATCTCTTAAACGAGATTATACTGATTATTATGCTACTTTATTTATGATTGAAGATAAAAATATAATCGTTGATTTATTAAAAGACCTAAAATATTCAAATGAAGTTATAGATAAAGTAGAAATGACTATAGAATTGTTTTCAAATATAAATGTTTCTTATGGAAGAACTGACTTAAACTATTTTGGTAAATATTTATTAAATAAATATGATATAGAAAGCATTCCATTATTTGTAATGATTACAATTCAAAACCGATTATCAACTAATGAAAAATTAAACAAATTCAGGACTGATTTATGGAATGAATTAGAAATGATTAAATATACAAAGGAACCTTATTTATTAAAAGATTTGGCTATAAATGGAAATGACCTTATAAAATTAGGTTATTCTGGTAAAGAAATAGGTGAAGTATTGAGTGAATTACAAAAAGAAGTATGGAAAGATAAAGGCCTAAATACAAAAGAAAAACTCACTGAATTTCTTAACAATAATGTTCTTTGCTCAGAATGCAATCGATTGGTTCCTAAAGAACACTATGACAAAGATAAAAAGATGTGCAAAAATTGTATTCAAGCTTACGAAGATTATATGCAAGAACAACAGGAAATGGACATGAGATACGAACAATTAGCCAGAGAGCAATATGATTTTGAAAGAGGAGATTGGAAATACTAAAAAGAAAAGTATCCACTATAATAAACTTCATTCTGAATATAAGAAATTATTTGATATAAATTAAAGGAGAAAATATGAGAACAAAAGAAGGTCTTAAAGATATTGAAGATATAACTATATTACTTCAATATCTTTATATGGATGAAAACCATAAAATAGTAATTAAAAATTCCATTGGAGTTCCTTTAGAATTATACATGAATGATGATTTTGAAATAGGGTGTAGAAATCTTAATTTTCCAAGTGTTCCTCCTATGGATTGGAGAAGTGAATCTCATCCAAGTAATCTTATTGGAATTATATATGGATTAAAGAAAGAACCTGCAAAAGAATTTCCAGAAAGATTTAAAAATAGATGGGAAGAAATTAAAACTATAACATTATCAAATATGACATTAAATTTCAAATAAAAGAGGAAAATAAAGATGATTAAAGAAATAATTTGTAAAATAATATGGTTCATTATAACTTTACTTAAAAATTCAATATTATATTTGGGAGGAGAAGCCATGATATATGTATTTGGATTTAAAGAGATTATAGATTCAAATTCATTAACAAGTTTATTTTTAATATCATTGGCTATTAATTTCATATATTTGATATTTGAGTTTAAAAAAGAATGGGATAAATTTAAAAGAGAGGTTATATAAATAATATGAAAATATTCATAAGCATAATTCATTTTGTAAGTCTTATTTCACTTGGATATATTTGTAGAATATTTTATGAAACCAGAGATATGAATTTCATATATGGGATAATAAGTATTTTAGTCATAGTAATTTACACAGGATATTTAGAATATAAAAGATTATTTGGATAAAACCCTTGATTTTTCTTCAAAAATATCATATAATATTAGTATAATATTATTAGGAGGAAATAATATGAAAAGCTTAATTTTAATAATACTTATAATGATATTACCTATAAATTTTTTATCATGTAATAAAGGCCCAAGTATTGCACCCGATATGCCGAACAGAAATACCAATGGTCCTTTATTTTTATCTGATCCAATTGAAGAACATATTGAATTAACAGATGAAGAAATAGAATATTGTTGTAATAATCCAATTGAAAAAATCATGGTAGAATATTTTGAAGGAAGACATATAAAAGAATTAACTCCAAGATTAGGGGAAATGTTATCTTTAGCAAATGATTATTCTTCTTATAAAGATAATGTTAAATTAAATAGAACATCAAAAGAATGGAAAGAATTAGAAAGTACTGAAAGTGATATATATCTATTAGTTATAGATACTAAATATAAAACATTAGATATAGAAAATATACCCATAGAATTATCTTAAATAAGGAGGATAAATACATGTTATTTAGAGACAAATCAAATGGAGATATTGTAATATTCTTAAATGAATCTGAAGGATATTATCATAGATTCGGATATTTAGCTAGAATAGTAAATGTAAGTAAAGAACAAACCATTCTTATAAAAGATGAGGTTCAAAAGAAAAATGAATTAGATAAATTAGAACCTATATCTGAAAAATTAAAATTATCAATCCTTTCAGATAAATTCAAATATGAATTGTATGAAATATTTAAAACTGAAGATAATGATATAAGATATGTATTTAAGAGAAATGATCATGTACTGGTAGGAATAGATAAAAATTCTAGTTTAATAGGATTCACCGTAAGATCTGAAGATTTCACATTGGATGAAATAAAAGCCATTGTAGAAACAGCAGATCAATTAAAAAGACCAATAGGATTTTAAAGAAATATGAAAAGAAATATAAATAATAAAGTTGTAAAACAAAAATCAATTATAAAAGAAGTTAAAAGAAAAGATGATAAAATCATTCCTTATAATTCTTTTGTAACCGACGATTTCATAAAAGTAAATATTTCCAAAGGACAAACTACTTACTTATTATCAAATAGAATTGAATTTGTAGATACTAAAAATATATGTGATAATGCAGAAAAACCAGATGAAAAACATACACATTGGGTTATAAATTATGCATTAATTAATGGAGAAGAAATATTAGATGTTACTCCATATAAAACAAGAGAAAAAGCAGAAAAAGTTGCAGAGAATATAATAAGAAGATTACCAAAATCAGTTCCTATAACTTCAATTACTAATAATATATCTTCTAATTCTGAATTATCAAATGATATAATTGAACCTATAGGTGAACAAAAACCTTATAAGATAGGGTTTAGATTAGATGGTAATGATGAGTAAAATGAGGCAGATGAAATGTTAAGAATAGAAATAATAGCAATAATTTTAACTATATTATTTATACTTATTGGTTTTATTATAGGAACAATTAGAAATCATATTGAAGAATATGAATCTACAGATATTCAAAATTCATTTAAAGAAGAATATGCCAAAGCAATAACTACAGAAGAAAAAATCAATGTATTGAATAAATATTTAACTGAAGAAGATATAATTGCTGTAGCAAAAGATTTGGAAAAGATGGGAGAATATTTTAGACAAGTTATTCCTATTGAAGGATGTCAAGGTTGCTTATATAAACCGAATTCTCCACATTGTAAAGATTGTAAATATAATGGATAATGCTTATCAAAAATTAAATATTAATGGTTTACCTATAATTGGAGATCATTGCGGATTTTGCCATTACAATAGACATAAAGGATATTTAACATTATCTGATATTAAAAGTCACGATTGTTTTGGAAAAGGATGTTCATTTCTAGAAATAAATAACATGCATCCTTATTGGTTTACAAATGAACAAAACAAATTACTTAAGAAATATAGAAAAGATGTTAAAAAGAGATATTATGAAGGAAATATAACATATAGATATTATCAGAAATTAAGTAAGATCACTAATATAAGATACATTATAAATTATTTCAACACTTCACGTTTATCGCAAGATATGTGGAGCAAAATCTTAAACAAGGAAGATATTTAAGGAGGAAATTTAAAATGAAAAATGTATTAGTAACAATTGGAGTAGTACTTGTAGTAATTATAGGAGTAATTTTTATGGGATTTTCTTATAAAAATACTGCTATAAGATTAGAAGAAAATATCAAAACAGCAGAAAGTAATATCAATTCTCAATATAAGAGGAGAGATGATTTAATTCCTAATTTAGTTGCAACAGTTAAAGATTATAATAAATATGAATATGATACTTTAATGAAGATTGTGGAAGCAAGAAAAACTAATTATACTGAAGAAGATATTAAGAATATCCAAAATGCAGTTAGAGTAGTTGCAGAACAATATCCACAATTGCAAGCAAATACTAATTATAATCAACTAATGACTGAATTAGCAAATACTGAAAATCTTGTATTTAATTATAGAAGTGCTTATAATGAATCAGTAAAAAGTTATAATAGTTATATTCAAGCATTTCCTAATAGCTTCTTTTTAGGAGTTACAGGATATGCAATTAAGAGTTATAATTATTTGAATTTTGAAAATGTATCTGAAAATGCACCTAATGTTTCAGATTTATTAAAGTAAAAATGTTTGGATGGAATATTGAACAAGCAATTTTATATCCAATTATCATAGTAGTATTTTTATTCTATTTTCATTATAAAGTATTTGGAGAAAATTATTACGTGGAATTTACAAATAGAGAAAAAATAGTATCTGTAGGAATAGGAGCTATAATTATAACAATTATAGTAGTTTTATTTAATAGTTTAAGTGCTAAAGAAGGTGAATATTCAAGAATATTAACTTCAGCAACTTATATTGATAATAAAGATACTTTTGATTATGCTAGTAAAACTTCCATTGGTAATTCTATTATATCTACTACTTTTTCTACTAATGAACCTATAAGTGATAGGATAGCTGAAAATTGTTTATATTTGAAAAGAGATTACGAAGAATATAGACAACATACTTATACTACTACTGATTCTAAAGGTAATACTACTGTTCATACTTATTGGTCATGGGATCTAATAAATACAGATATATTTAAGTCTAATTCTATAAAAATATTTGATAATATCTTTAATATGTCTACTCTTAATATAGAATTTAGAAATCTTGAGGATATAGGAATAGATGAATTTGCTTATCATAAGAGATATATTTATAGAGGCATTTATAATAATTCTCAAGGAATATTATTAACTTTTTTAGAAAATAATAATATAATAGATAATGATGTTTTAATTGAAAAACATACTATATTCTATAATAAATTAGATTCTAAAGAAGCAATTATAAATCAAATTCAAAATGAAGTTAATCAAGGTAAAATAGTAGTAATAATATTCTTTATTATTTTAGGAATAGGAATTATTTTATTCTTTGCTTATGCTGAAAATGATTGGCTTAATAATGAAGGTAGAAGACCAAGATGGTAATTAATATAAAACGAGGTTAATATGATAATAAATGGATTAAAAAAGATATTTTCAAATCTTTATAAATTGGTTCCAAAGAAGAAATATACGTCTATGAACTTTAAAAGAGATATGGATGATTATAAATTTGAGGTAAGAAATTATGCAAAAAAATAAGGCAAGATACAAAGTAAGTTTTGAAAAGGCAGGAGTTCCATTTTGTTCATATTCAAATGATATAGTAGAAGCAACTAGATTTGCAAAAACTAAAACTGTAGTTACTGATCATCCTATAATTATTTCGGATGAGAAAAGAAATCTAGTTTTACATACTATTTGGTAAGAAGGAATTCAATTATGAGTAATATGTCAGAAAAAGATATAAGAAAAGAAATAGATGAAAAAATTAAAGAATGGACTAAAAATAATCCATTGGTTAGTTTTATCAAACAAAAAGACAAAACATTTTTAAAGAGATGGATAGAAGCATTTAAGATTCATCTATTTGAAGAATATATGGAAGGAAGCGAATAATTTATGAATAAAGTAGCTCAAGGTTCTATTGCAGATAGAATGAAAGAAAATTATGAAAATAGAAGTAAAACTTATTTAACTAGAAGAATACCAGTTATTATTAGATTAGATATGAAAGCGGGTTCTTCTTATACTTCTCATTTTTATAAGCCTTTTGATGATATTTATTCAAAAACAATGGAATATACTGCTTATAATGTAGCAAAAGATGTTCAAAGTTGTAGATTTGTTTACACCCAATCTGATGAAATATCACTTCTTTTAAGAGACGATTTTGAATTAAATACAGAGGCATATTTTGATTATAATGTTCAAAAGATTGTTTCTATAACCTCTGCTTTAGCTACTTATTATTTTAATTATTGGATGAATCAGTTTTGGGATTCTTATAATAGAACAGATTATTCATATACATTAGATAAATTAATGAGAGAATTTGAAATAAATATAGATAAAACTAAATTAAAAGAAAATAGTGAAGTTTATGATCCATATAAAAGACCGGCTTTATTTGATTCTAGAGCATTTAATATTCCGAAAGAAGAAGTTTGTAATTATTTCATCTGGAGACAACAAGATGCTTCAAGAAATTCAATTTATATGTTAGCAAGAAGTTTATTCTCTCATAAAGAATTACAAGGATTGAATGGAAAACAATTACAAGATAAAATGTTTGAAGAAAAAGGTGTAAATTGGAATGATTTACCAACTAGAGATAAAAGAGGAATGTGTTTTTACAAAGGAAATACAGTTGAAGATAGAGGTTGGAATCCCGATGAAAATATTCCTATCTTTACTCAAGATAGAGATTATATAGAAAAATTTATTAAATAATTTTACAATGGAGCAAATATGAGCAAGATTTTAAATAAGATAAAAAATCATTTCAAATTAGAATATTTAGGTCAATCTAATCCTGAAAGAGATGAAAAAGTAATATTCAATGAAAATATTAGAAAAGAAATATTTCAAAATAGATTAAAAGAAAAGAGATGTTGGACTTGTAAAAATTTTGAAAGAAAATTTAAAGAAGGTGGACTTCATTGTGTTGGTGATACTAAACCTTACGGGACTTGCGGTTATATGAAAGATATTGATGAATATTATGAAAAACCATTGGTATATGAAAACGATACTTGTTCTCATTGGGATGACAAATATAATTTACCTTATTTAATAGAAGATATTGATAAACATATAAATTAATTAAATAATGGATTAGATAAAAATGAAAAACTCAATTAAAAAAATAATTGAAAAAATGTTTGGGACTAGTGAACAAAGAAAAAATGCTCCTAAAACTAAAAAGAAGTGTAATATTTGCGGTAAAGAATTTGAAGCTTCTAAATATTACTGGGGTAATGATCCTTGGCCTTTATCTATGAATCCTAATTATGATAAAGGTTATTGTTGTGATAGCTGTAATGCTCATATAATAGCTCCAGTAAGAGCAAATATGAATATTACCGTAGATTATGATGGTAAATCTATTACTGATTTAGCCAATTCTACTTGTAAAACTTATTTGGATGATAATAATATTACATTAAAATCATGTTATTCAGTAGAAGAAATTAGAGAATTATTAAAGAATGGATTAAAACGTAGAATTTGGGTTGATTCTTATGGAAAAACTACTCCTATAAAAGATATGTCTACTAGATATATTAAAAATTGCATAAAAGCAGTTAAAAAAGAAAAGATTAAAAATTCACTTTATGGACAATATATTCCATTATTAGAAGGAGAATTGTTAAAAAGACACGATGAATAAAAGATATAATAAATATAGATATTTGTATATAGAAGATTCTGAAAATCCAAATATAATGTATCCTATTAAAATAGCTTTAACTTCTATGCAAGAAAGAAATAATTTTCAAAATTTTCCTACTGATAATAATCCGTTTAAATATGAATTATGTAGACAAAGAGTTGAAGGATTATCAAAAAGTTTATAATGAATAAAATGTTAATGAACGAGGAATATATTTATGAAAAATAGACCTAAATTTCCAGAAGGATATAAGAAAAAATTAAGTGCTCAAAAATTACAATCAGATTTACTTAAAATTATAAATGATGCATATCCAACCTTAAATCTCACATCAGATAATTTAAGAAGTTATTTATCTGTTGAACCTTATCAAGTGGATTATCCTGACGCTTTTGATAATATAAATTTATCTCAAGAAGATTTTGTATATAATGTTGATGTAAGTCTCAATGAGGGTGATATAGGCTCTGATCTTTTTGAAGCTTCTAATGATATCGTTAATATGGTGAGTGAAAAATTAAAAGAATATAATCTTTATATAAGGGTATTTGATTGGGGTGGCGATAGTTGTGATGGAGATGCTATAGATGAATGCACTTTTTATATAAGTAATAAAAACTTAAATGAATTTTATAAAGAAGTTAAGAGAGGAGAATTACCATATAGTGAAGATATAAAAGATTGGCACAGATAAAATATTTAGAGGTAATAATTATGATAAAATGCGATAAAGGTTTCTATAGAGAAAAAAAAATTAAAGAAGATAAAGAACTTATGAAACAATCTATTATTATAATTTCAATTATATTAAGTGTGATTATAAGTTGTATTTTTAACAATCTTCGTGAAAGTGCTATTGAAGGGACGGCAAGCTATACTATTTTTGAAAATATGGAAACACTTTTTGGAGTAATTTTTATTATATCATTTGCGAGAATGGTTCTTTATATGTTTTCCGTAACCTATAAAGATACTTTCATGAAGGAGGATGAATAATGAAAAAATTTATTTACTGCCAAGATAGACATAGACAACCTGATTTAAGAAATAGAAATGAACGAAAGTGGTTTTGTGTAGGAGAAACAAGTAAGAAAGCCGCAGATAAGTTAATTCATAAAACTTTTGTAGGTAAATCTATTGAATATATTGGAGAACTGGATAAACTAGATTGGACCTATTATAATTTCAAAGATTATTGTGTAGAATTGCATCAAATAAGAGAAATTTAGGAGAAAATAAAGTATGATGGCAACTTTTATGAGAAAAGATTTAATAAAGATGCACAATGAAATTCCTGAAAACAAGAAGAGTAAGAAAAGTCAAGCTTATATAGCCTTTCTTCAAGATGTAAAAGAATTTAATGAAGGCAATTTTAAACCATCTAAACGAGGTTTAATAACCGTAAAACTTGGAGGATTATAATGAGAATAAGATTAAATAATTGTTATGGTGGAAAAGCTACTTATGATAAAAACTTTAGATTTGGAAACAGAAAAAAAAGAAAATATCCACCGGTTCCAAAAACAAGTGGAGTTAAATCAACCAAGGAGAATTAAATTATGAATTATTATAAGAAACCAGACTTTAAATTAGCATTATTTATGATAGCGTTTCTATCTGTAACAGCCATCGGAGTAATTACTTATAAAAAGCCAGAACAAGTTCAAGCTTATTATGAAACCGGTTCAAATTACATAACTAATACTAATGATAAAGTAAAAATAATTGCCGAAAGTACAAAAGGAAATTTAGAAAATTCAATAAATGAGTTTCTTAAAGAAAATATTATAATTAACATTGATTACGAATATTGTAGTGGAATAATTGGAGGCAATTATCAAGCATTAATTCATTATAAAGAAAAGAAATAAATATAGTATTAATTATCTTATAATATAAATTAAAATAGATATTTCATAAAAGAAATGTCTATTTTTTTTATATAAAACCCTTGATTTTTTCTCTGAAATATCATATAATATTATTATAATATTATAAATAGTTTGGAGGAACTTTTATATGAGAAGTAGAAGAAAGGATTATTCTAAATGGTATAATCAAATATGGCGGGATAATATTTGGTTTCATTTTAAAAAACCTATTATAATAGGAATTTTAATTATATGTTCTTTAATTTCTTTAACTTATTTAGGATTTAAAGGATATAATTATATTCAAGAATCTAAAAAAATAAATGCTGAATGGGAAATTGTTCATCAAAAACTTTTAGAAGAACGAGAAGAAAAAGAAAGAAAAAAGAAAGAAGAATATGAACAATGGTTAAATAGTCCTTACAATGCAGTTAAATTAGCAAAAAGAAGAGCTGAAATAGAAGAAGAAAGAAAACAAGAATTAAAAGAAAGAGAAAGAAAAGCATATAAAATAGGTGACCAAATAATAATTCTAGATTTAGATAATGCTATAAACTTTCAGGGCAAATTAATAGCAAATAGAATAGGTGTAGACGTAGTTAGAGGATTTACTGAATATGGAAGTATTATAGGAGATAAAGGAACTTATTCAAGAGATTATATTAGAAAACCTTTTTCAAAATCAGAATTTAGAGAATTATTGAATTTAGAATTAAAAGGAGAGTTGAAATAATATGAATTTTGAAACATTTGAACTATTATTAGAAATGATATTAGGATTTTCTTTTATAATAATTATTATTATTGTAACTTTAAAAGTAATTGATTTTATGAATAAAAGAGATGAAAGAAAAAATGAAAATATAGGAGGAATATAACTTACTATGAAAGATTTTATGAAAATAATATTATATGCAATTGTGATTATATTGATATTTTTCATATTTAAAGGAATTGTAGATAGAGATGTTGTAATTTCAAATAAAAATAGAGAAGAATTAAATAAACTTTCAATAGAATATGTAAGTGAAGGAGAGTTTAAACCATATGAATTAAAATTTCTCTATTTAAAATCTACTCTTAAAAACTTTGATTATTATCTAGTATATGATGTAAGAACTAAAATAGTTTATTTGAAGAGTGATAGAGGAATTACTAATTATTATTCAGAAAACGGAAAATTATGTAAATATAATCCAGATAAAGATATAATTGAGGAGATAAAATAATTATGTATGGAGTATTATTAAATAGAGAACCTATGGGATTACAAGAACAAACAGGAGTATTTAAACCTATAGTATTTAATACGATGGAAGAAAGTCAAAACTTCTGTGAGAACTTAAAGAAATCATTCAATTATAATCCTAATATAGAAGTTATTCCTTGTAATATAATGACTAAAGAAGAATATGAGAAGAAACAATATAGTAATATTCCAGGAATAAATGAAGTAAATACTTATTCAAGATTAGATTTCTATGATGGAGAAGGTGAACAATGAATGAATTCTAAAGAGTTTAACGAAATAGTTAGAAAAAGTGAATCATCTAAAATTAAAATCATTGCTCCTACTAGAGTTGGACATCATATATCTCTTAATGAAAAAGAATTAAAAGATGGAATAGATATGATTCAAACTATGATTAAAGAGGAACATTCTAAACTATGATAAGTTCAATTCCAGAAATTAATAAAAATGAAATAGGCCATTATTGCAAAGGAAGAATTACTACTATTCATGGAGAAACATTAAAGGAAGCAATTAATCTTTTTCAAAAATTTAATTCTCATATTTATATATTAGCAAATATTTTTAATGAGAAAATGAAGAAAAAGGAAATCAAATAATGAATTATATAAAATCGGGAAATACATTTATAGGAATAGATGATATAACTAAAAGAAAAATTGATATTTTATTATCTGATCCTAATATAGAAGAATTAGAAGTATTTTCAAACGGAGTAATAAAAGTAAAAAAGAACTATTCTATACTATTAGCAGAAAAATTCAATGATATGATGAAAAGAGGAAATAATAATGAATTGGTACACAAGTGATTTACATTTAGGTCATGTTGCAATTATCGGGATGCAGAATAGACCGTTTGCAAATGTAGAACAAATGAATAATACAATAATTTCAAATATAAATTCTATAGTAACTCCTAATGATAAACTTTTTATTTTAGGAGATTGTTCTTTACATATTTCTTTAGAAGAAACTATTAGACTATTAGATAGAATTAGATGTAAAAATAAATATCTTATTAAAGGAAATCATGATAAAGATGGATATCCTGAAGGTTATTTTAAAGAAATTCGTGATTATATGGAATTAGAAGATCATAATCATTGGTGGATTTTAGAACACTATCCTTTACTTTCATGGAGACATCAAGGAAGAGGATATATTCATTTACATGGGCATCAACATAATTCACCAGAATATAATATCAATAATAAAAACATTGGTATTTTAAGATATGATGTAGGAATGGATGCAAATAATTTTATGCCTGTAAATGCAAAACAAATTATAGAATTCTTTGGTGAAGATAATTTACAAAATCCATTTAAAGATCACCATAATAAAGATAGAGATATTTTAACAGAAATTACTAAAGAACAGCAAGAATTATTTGAAAAATTGATGAAGTTAAGAAGATTTCTTAATTCAAAATCTATTTACAATGTATCTCAATCACAATTAAATGGATTAGTTAGACAAGAATCAGCAATGACTGATTATTATAATTCTTTACAAATGAGAATTGAAGATTTAAGAAAAGGATAATTTTTATGAATAAAAGATTATTCAAAAAACTTAAAAATTGGTCTTACAATGGCTTAAGTAATGAAGAAAAAATTAAAAGTCATAAAGAAAAGATAAAATTATATAATGAAGACCCATTCTATTGTAAACATTGTGGAAAAGCAATACTAATAGAATCATTTGATGAATTAAAAGATAGAATGAAAGCTTATGAAAATGGAAATAATATATTCTGTAGTTCTTCTCATGCGGCTATTTATAATAATAAGAATGGAGGAGAAGAAAGATATAAGAAAAGAGCCAAATCTTTATATAAAAAGTTAGAAGAATATAAATTTCCTGATTCTAAAATAAAAGAAGCTTTTAATAAAAGTAAATCTATAAAAGAATTCTTAAGAAATCTAGGATTAAAGAAAAAATATATAACTACTTATTTAATAGATAAATGTGAGCAATTAGGATTAGATTTAGAACATATAAAAGTAAAACCTGCTGATTTTTCTAAAATAACTAAAAAAGAATTATATGATAAAGGTTATGCTTATGCTAGAAGTGCTATTACTACTAATGCAAAATCCATATATGATAAGTCAAAAAGACAAACTAAATGTTGTAATTGCGAATGGGATATTCATATAGATATCGCTCATATAAAAGCGGTTTCAGAATTTTCAGATAAAGCATTAATATCTACTATAAATAATATAGATAATTTAGCTCCTCTTTGTCCTAATTGTCATTATATTTATGATAAAACTAAAGGGAAAGAAAGAGATGAAGTAAAAAATTCAATAGATAAATGGTTGAAAGAACAAAATGATTAAAATAAATGTAAGATAAGGAGATTTTATAAATTATGAAATTATATGCACTTTTAAAATTATTAAAAAATAACTTTTTAGATGATATTTATCTAAATGGTAAAAGAGTATTTTGGTATAAAGATATTGAAATATTAAGAGATGGTGTTGATTATACTGCAAATGATATTGAAGATGTTGAAATTGAAGATCTTCTAATATTGCCAGGTGAAAGATTTCCAGAAGAAAATCCAATAGTATTAAAAATAACAACAAAACAAGAGGAGGAATAAATAATATGAAAAAAATTGTAAGTTTATTGCTAATTTTATTATCAGCATTTAGTCTATGTGGATGTAGAGAATCTGATATTGTAAATCATAATCTATCAAAAGAAGCCGATTTCTTCAATGTAGAAAGAAGAATAACTGTTTATAATTGTAGAACTGATAAAATTCTTCTTAATATTGAAGGATATATGTCTTTAAGTAACAATAGTGAAAATGAATTAGTAGTTACTTGTAAAACAGGAGTAAATGAATACAAGAAAAACTATGTAATATTAAATGATTGGGTTATTTATGTAGTGGAAGATATTACAGGAATTCATACAGATCCATATCATTATCAAGTAGTATTTAATCCTGAAGCTGTAGTACCTTCTATTCAAAGTGCAAGAAGTCAATAGTATGAAATTAAATGTAAATAATGAAAATTATATAAATATTTATCTTCGAGGTTCAAGGCTATTTGGAACTGCAAATGATAAAAGCGATTATGATTACATCGTAGTTGTTAAAGACTTCACTGATTATCCTTTAACTGCAGAAGATGGAAATGAATCTTACGCTTTTGTAACTAAAAGTGCTTGGGAAAGAATGGCAAGAAAAAATCAAATTGAGATTTTTGAAGCTGTTTTTGCTCCTAAAGAATTCAAGATTAAAGAAACTTATATTCCTAATTTTGAATTTAACTACGAATATGTAAGAAGGAATTTTAGTAAGCAAGCCTCTAACTCTTGGGTAAAATGTAAAAAGAAATTAACTTTACCTAATGAAGATAAATATATTGGAAGAAAATCAATGTGGCACTCATTAAGATTACTTATGGAAGAAGCTCAACTACTAAAATATGGTAAAATAACTGATTTTCAATGTGCTAATAAATACTACGATGATATAGTAAATACAGATAAAACTTGGGAAGAATTAAAAGAAAAATATCAACCTATATATAATGAACTTCATTCAGAGTGCAAGAAATTATTTGATATACATTAATTAAAAATGAATAAAATCAAATCCGCAAAAATAAATAAAGTATTAAAACATAGAAAGTTAAAACCTTTCTTAAAATATTTTAATTCTGTAAAAATAAGTTACGGAAATAAAGTACTAAATGTAACTGGATTTGATATTTATAGAAGAATAATAAATATAAATGATTCTTATTATTTAAATCCTGTAACTTTTATTCATGAGATTACTCACTTTAAAGATTATTATTGTAATAAAAGAATTTGCACTATACCTTCTCCGACTGGATATCACATAGATTATTATATAAATGAAAAAGAATATAAATTATTAAAAGAGACACTATTTAAAGATATAGAAATAAAAGAAATAGAAAGAATAATGTCTAAATTAGAAGGATTATTTAATAGATATAAATATAAAGAACATTTACAAGCTATGTTAATAGATATATTCAATAGCATTAGTGGAGGAAAATATAGTATTTACATCTATGGAAACGTTAATACTCATAATTATAGATATTATAAAGATAATGTTAAAAGATTTATTGAAGTTAATGCAAATTTCACAGCTTTAACTTCAATATGCGGATATGATAAAATAAAAAGAATATTCACAGAATTGAAATACACAAAACTCTATGATAATTTATACAGAATGCATAAAATAGTATCTAGAGAATACATTTAAAACTTGTAAAATAGAAGAAAATAGTATTTTATAATATATTTTATTAGAAATTAAGAATAATAAATGTATAATATTATAATAATATTAAATGGGGGAATAATTCAAATATGAAAGTATTAGATATGGAACCTATTATAGAAAAGGTAAAAAAGTCTATTATTGAAAATCTAGATATTGAAAGATTAGTTATTTTTACTGATTCTAATCCTGATAATTTAAGTTATTGTAAAGGAATAAAGAAAGTAAATGATAAAGAACATTACGTCGATGAAGTAAAAATAATAGATATAAATTCAGAAGAATTTGATAGATTTAGTATTGGACCTATGGCTTGTTTCTTTTCTAGTAGAGTATATATAATGGATTCTGTGTTAAATGATGAAAAAGTAAAATCTTTCATAGATGAATTTGGGTTTTTATGCTATAGTGAAAAAGCCACTAATTGTAAATTAATTACTCCTACTCCAAATGCAATAATAGATACTATTTTATATTATTATAAAAATGATTTAACTAATATTGTAATTACTATAGCAAATAGAAGTAATTTAATAGGAAAACCTACCGCATTTAAATTAATAGATTTAAATGCTACTATAAATTGGGTTCATACTAAAACAAATGATTTATTAAAAAATCAATATTTTAATGAATGTGATTGTATTATAACTGCCGCAGGAAAACCTAAATCATTCTCTCATTGTAATAATGGAGATAATGAACAATTAATTATAGATGTAGGAATAAATGTAGTAGATGGAAAAGTATGTGGTGATTGGGATATAGATAAGATTGAAGATAAAAATATAATAATAACACCTAATCCAGGAGGAATAGGAAAACTAACTACCTATGAACTATTTAAGGAAATTCTCAAATAGGGTAGGAAATACAGTATCTCATATTTTAAAGTTAGTTCTATGAGGAAAGGCAAACCGATGTAAATATTTTATGAAGTTAATAGTGATGGCAAATTTGATACAAATATCTTCTATATTATTATCATTTTACGCAAATACAGTAATAAATAGAAGAAAGAGCTCTATTTTATGGATAATAATTTGTTTAATAGATATAATTCCTTACTATATGTTAAATGCTTATTGGGGAATATTTGCTTCTTTATGGTATCTGTCAATAAAAACAATTACTTTATTCTTACATAAAGAAGAAAAGATAGTCCAACCAATTGGAGAAGCAATTATATTAGCAATTCCAATAGTATTTATAGGAATAGCATTTTATAAAATAGAAAATAATCCATTTTATATAGTTTTAGGAATTGTGAATGCTATAAATTCTATGTTATTTATAGTAAGAAAAGATATTCATAGATATATGTTAGATGCAACTTTTGATATAGGATATATTACTTATGATTTTTATGTATTAAATTTTAGTTCAGCAATAAGATATATAATTGAGATTATAATATTTATTTGTAATATTTATAGATTACATAAAAACAGTGAGGGTAAATATTATACAGATAAGACAAACGTAATTGAAAAGTAGAGGTAAATTTTATGAGTAAGAAAATTAATGATTTGTTAAAATGGGAAGGAACAACTATAATAATGGATAAGAAAGGAAAAGTTAAAGGAACTTTTGATAAGTCAAGCATAAATCCTTCTGAAATTTGTAATAATATAAAAGAATTATCTAAATATTATGAACTTCAAATTAAAGATTTAGAAGAAGAAATAAAAGAATTAAAATCTAATAAGGCTTATAAAGATTTAGAAAAACAAAATAAAGAACTTAATAATAAATTTTGGGATAATTGTTTATGTCAATTAACTGATAAGGAAGCAAAAGCAATTAAAGATTTTAAAGATAAACATTATAAAAAATGTGCAGAGAAAAAATTAAACGAGATGTATAAATCAGGCCGTTTTCCAGTAAATGGAAGTACTTTCGGTTCTACTTATATTTATACTATAGAAGGAACAAGTTTAGGCTCTATTATAAAAGTAAAATGTCCTATTTGCGGAGAAGAACAAGAAATTACAGATGGAGATAAATTCTAAAATGAAAAATATTCCTAAATTAAAACCATATCAAGAATATAGTGAAGAAACTAAAATGGAATGTGCAAAAATAATATCAGAAAAAATCAAATGTATGCAATCAAGATTATTTTCTGATATATTTTCATATTTTGATAGAATAGTTGAAAAAGAAGGATTTAAATATGAGTAGAGAAGTTTTAAATGAAAGAGAATTAAGACTTATTTATGATATATTAAGTGAATATTCAGATAATATGGATGATCTTTTAGGAGATGAATATTCCGAAGAATTATATGAACTTTATCTAAAATTACATAAAAAATTTGGTGATTCTTATGAAGATGAAGAGGAAGAAGATGAGTAAAGGAACTGAACAAGAATTCATAGAATATATGAAATCAATTAAAAAATGTAAAATAAGTAAAGAAGAAGCAAGAAAAGTATTATTTGAAGCTGGACTTATCACTAAATCGGGTAAACCATTTGATTTTAGTAAACATTGGTTAGGAGTAGGACCTAAATAATTATGAATGGAAATTTTACAACAGAAAATAACACATCAGTTTTTAATAAAATAACTCAAAAGTTTATAGATGAACCCGCAATAATTATGATGAAAGATATTGGTTCTCCATTAAGAATAGGAGAATATAAAGAATTGAAGGCTTATTTTGATTCTATTCCTAAAGAAATTAATGAGAATTTTGAGTTAATTCAATTTAACGAATTCAAATTATCTACTCAAGAAATTTGTGATTTGTTTAACTATCTTCAAAATTACACCATCGGCAAAGAAAAATGGGATGAAATAAAATCATATAACGAAGTTCAGATGAAAGGATTTTTGAAATGGATTACGAATATTTAATTAAAAATAAAATGATTGTTAATCATACAAGCAATCTTGAAGAACTTATTCCTTTAAATCATTGTTCTAATTTTATTTTAACTGAAGAGTTGTTATGGATATATATGAGAGCGGAAGATGGAACACAAGATAGAGAAAGAGAACATTATTTTAAAATGATTACTCATGAATTAAAGGAACGAATAGAAAATCATGGATAATCAAAATTGGGATTTAGAAGAAGAATTTGAAGAAATAGATTTTATACCTAAACATAAAACATTTCCAGTAAAACTTAAAATAATTAAAAGAGAAAAACATAAACCTTTCTTCGATTTAGAAGATATATCAGAAGATTTTGAAGAATTATAAATGGATAAGATAATTATAAAAAATAAAACCGGTAATGGTTTTCATATGAGACTCAAACAATTCTTACTTAATGAACATTATAAAGGAAATGAAGTAATAATTGAAGATTCTAAAGGTGAATATAAACAATTTATTAAATTATTAGATTTGAATAAAGATGAAGTTTGCATAATGGAGGAATAATAAATGTTTTTCTTTATAAGTTATTTTGTAGTAATGGCATTATTATTTATAATTGATTGCGCGAAAGAATAAATTATAAGAAGCGAGGGTATAAATTATGAAAAAATTATTTATTTGTTTATTGTTAATTTTAGGAATAACTAATAGTACTTTTGCTTTAGGAAATGGTAATAATACTTATCATATTAGTTCGCCTATTCCTACAGTTAAAGATATAGTAATAAATCCATTTAGAGCAGAAGATACAACTTTTATAAATGGAATTTATATCATAAATCAAAGAGTAGATGTAAAATATGAAAGTCCAATAACTGGAAATGTTATATTCAAATGTAAATTAATGAATACTTATACTAAAACTGAATTTCCGATTATGATACCTAAATTTGTAAATGCAGGATTGAATGATTTAAAAGATTTCTATATATTGCCATCTTTTTATTGCCAAGCCAATGATATAAATAATTTAAATGATTGGAAAAATTATTTTAATATTATAAATATTGAAAATGTATTACCAGGAGGTCAATAATGAGTTATAAAATAATAGGAAGTTTTATGGATACATATAAAGGAAATAGAACTTCTTTAAGAAAAGAACATCATAATAAATTAATAGAAGTTATAAATCATCATATGCATTCTGAATTTTATAAAGGAAAAGAATTAGATTTTCTTCATGATAAAGGATTTAATTTATACTTTAAAAATAATGAAGGAATATTATCAAGAGGAAGTGGTAAAACAGGATTCAAATTCAATATAGATAATGAAGGTAAAGCTCATGTTGATTATATTAAATCTTGTTTCCTTGATAAATTTGATTGGAGAGAAGATGATGATTGTTCAATTCATCCAACTTTATTCTTTACTAAAAATAAATTAAGAAAATATATACAGGACAGAATAGATTATTTACCTGTAGATATATAAAGGAGGAATTATTTATGTCAAAAGTAGATAAAGTATTTTTACAACATGGCTATCAACCACAACCAGAAGAAGGAAAATCAATTGAGGATTATGGTAAAATAATACCTCCAAAAACAATTAGTAATGCAGTAATGCCTAAAAATAACGGGTTAGAAGATTTTATCAAACTTTGTATTGATAAATTCGGAACAGATAAAGCAATTATTTGTCTTGAAGGTAAAAACTGGGGAATTCAACCTATTAAAACTGATAATAAAGGAACTATAACTGATATTATGCAAGGAGTAGCTTATTTTGGAGCAAGTAATTAAAAACTTCATAATACAGTAAAAGTATTTTACTAAAATTAACCATTATTTATTTTAAGAAAGGAGAGATATTGGTTGTAGAAAGAACGGAAAGACATATTCTAAAGTATAATTTAAAAGAAATTGATGAACTATGTTTTAACTCAAAAAATCTTTATAATTATTGTAATTATATTTTAAGGCAATCCTTTATTCAAACTGGAAAATTACCTAAAGAATATGAATTATCAAAACAACTGACAAAAGAAAAACAAATAGATTGGGTCAAAATGGGATCAAATACAAATCAACAGATTTTGAAATTACTTTATAAAAATTGGAAATCGTTTTTCAAAGCAAATCAGGAATATAAGAAAAATTCAAGCAAGTTCAAAGGAAGACCTAAATTACCAAAATACAAAGATAAAGAAAAAGGAAGAAATATTGTAATTTTCCCTTGTAACAATAAAAATAATATTTATGATAGTTTATTTCATTTTCCAAAATTTACTAAAATAAACCCAATTAAAACCTTTGTAACTAATAAAAATTTGGCGCAAGCAAGAATAGTTCCACAAACTAATTGTTATATTTTAGAAATTGTTTATAAAATTAATATTTCAGATAATAAGGTTTCGGATGATAATATTTTAAGTATTGATTTGGGAATAAATAATTTAGCTGCTTGTTTTGATAGAGATAATAATTCTTCTTTTATAATTTCTGGTAAAATTATTAAATCCTTTAATCAGTTTTATAATAAACAAAGTGCAAAATTAAAATCTACTACTAAAATTGTAAATAATAAAGAAATAAGCAAACGATTAAAAAGATTATCACTAAAGCGAGAAAATAAAATTATAGATTATTTTCATAAATCAACTAAATATATAATAGATTATTGCATGGAACATAATATAGGCAAGGTAATAGTCGGCCATAATAAAGATTGGAAACAAAATTCAAATCTCGGTAAAATAAATAATCAAAAATTTATCCAAATTCCATTTAACAAGTTTATTCAACAATTAAATTACAAATGCGAGAATATTGGATTAGAGTTTATTTTAACAGAGGAGAGTTACAGTTCAAAAATTGACCATTTAGCAAAAGAAGAAATGAAACATCAAGAAAGCTATTTAGGTAAAAGAAAGAAAAGAGGACTATTCCAAAGCAGTAGAGGTTTTGAAATTAATGCAGATATAAATGGAGCGATAGGAATAATGAGAAAAGTAATCAGCAATTCTGAATTTAATCAGATAGTTGATAGAGGCGTCGTAATAACGCCAAATAGAATAAACATTTATTCAAAATAGATGAGTTTCTATTAAAAAAGACTTTAAATTTTTAATAGTTTTTATATTATAAAATATTCTGATAATAGAGTACTTAATGATTTCACTATTGGATTAAATAATGAATTATCTGAATTTGGACCTATGTCAGGTTCACCGATTACTAAAGAAGAATTCAATGCATTACAAGAATTTCAAATATTATTTAGAGGAAGTTTAATGTCTAGAGATATATTCTATAATTCATTTAGGTCTATAAGGTAAAAGATTTGTGAATTATCACTTGTAATTTAGAAAAGGAAATATTTAAATGAATGAAGCGTCATTTAAAGAAGAAATTATTGAAAATGAAGAACATTTAGAAGAAAAAGAGATTGAAAATAATGAAAGAGAAGACGAGAAATTAAATTATAAAAAATTAAATTTAATCATTGGATTCATCATAATAGTAATAGTTATAGTAATTATATTATCAATCTTTCTTATATTTAAAAATCCTATGAAAACAGAAATAATAAGAGGGAGTACAATAGGACCAAAATAAGGCAATATTAAAATGAAAATAAGTAAATTGATAACGATTTTAGAAAATTATAAAGAAAAACACGGAGATATTGAAGTGAAAGAATGGGAAGGTGCCGAAGGAGTAGAACCTAGATTTACATTTGAAGAAAAAGATAAATTATTGTATATTTCAAATTAAGAAAGGATTTTATTATGAGATACGAAGAATACATAAAAATGTGCACTCAAGATTTTTCAGCCAATTCAAGACAAGATAATTCTCAAAATTCCATTATTACAATTATAGTTATATTTATTATATTGATATTAATGGGATTATTATTAATGGTTGCATCATCTTTATAAGGAGATAAAAATGGTTTTCATATTAGAATTAATTTTAAATACTTGTTCCACTATAGGAATTTGTACTATTATGTATGTTATTGCAAATCAACCTATTACAAGATTTACTGTAATTGTATGGGGAATTACAGGGATGATGATAAGAATAATGTTTTATATTTATGAGAATAGAAAAAAATTTAATTTCCATAAAGAAAATACTAATGAAAATAAACAGGAGGAATAATATATGATGGAAATGGGATTTACTAATGTAATATTAGCTGAAAATAAAATCTTAAAAAAGAAATTAGAATATATAAAAGATTTAATCCAAGATGAAATATATCAAGGATTTAATCATCCTATTTATGATAGTATAAAAGCCATTTGCGAAAATAAAACTTGCAATACTTGTAAATGGTGGGAGAAAGAAGATATAACAGATGGAATGGTTTGTGTTAATGCTGATTCTGATGATGTAACCGAATGGACTGATGGTAATCATTCATGCAAATGTTGGGAAAAATGCGAAAAATTACAGAAAAACGATGAAAATTCCGAAAATTAATGCATAAAATAAGGCAAAAGTATTGATTTATATTCAAAAATATCTTATAATATTATTATAATATAATAACAATATTATAAGAAAGGAGAAATTATATTATGAACGTTCAAGTTAAAATATTATCTAATGATGATTATAATTCATTAGCTTTTGATGTAAGGAGTTATATAAATGAAAATTCTAAACCTGAAGATGTAGTGGATATAAAATATTCTACTGTATTTGATTCATTAAAAAATCAAATTATATATTCAGCTTTAGTTTATATTGAACATAAGTAATTTTTAAGGAGAATTATAAAAATGGATAACAAAGAAAAGAAATCAACAGTTAAAAAATTTGCATTAAGATTAGAGCCTGATGTTTATGAAAAACTTGAAAAGAAAGCAAAAGCTGATTCTAGATCTGTAAATGCATATATTAATTTACTCATTAAAAAAGATGTAGAGCAGTAAAAAACATCAATCATATTTCAATAAGGAGGTTATTTTATGCAACCTGGAGAATATGAGAAAATGAAAAGATTCAATGCTTTTATGAATTGGATTGGTTTAAAGAAACCTCAACTTCTTTATGAATATAATAATTATTTAGAAGAATTTGGAATGGATCCTAATTTGAAACTTAAAGAAAGAGATGTGATTATAACAAATGAAGATAAGTAAATCAGAAAGAATTCTACTAAATAAAAAATGTAAACAATGTTTAAAATGTGATTTTACTAATAAATATTGTAAACATTATAATAAACCTTTATCTAAAGAACTTATGATTTTATGTGAAGTAGATAAAAGAAAATTATGTTCTTTATGCAGTAATTGGGATAAAAATACAGAATATTGCTCTTTAGCTAAAATGGGTAAATTTAAAGATGGAGATACTTTAAGAATGTGTGAATATTCTTTCAAATTAAAAGAATAAATTATTTAAAAGGAAACAAATAACTATGGAATTTTTAAGCAAAATTGAATTAAAAGAATTACTTATTTTTACAAGTCTCAATTTGATATACTGTTTATTATCAGTATTTAAAGATATTTTGAGGCAAAGAGGGACTAGAAATCAAAGTGCTTGGATGTCTACTTTTACATATGCAACCTATATTTTAGTAATCAAGCGCATAACTAATAGTAGTACAGAAGTTGCAATTATTGGTACTATGATAAGTAACTTTTTAGGAGATTATTTAGGAAGATGGATAATTGAATATTTTATACCTAGACAAGTAATATGTTATAGATATACAATATGTAAAGATAGATCAGATATTGAAAATATAATTGATTTTCTAGAAAATAATGATTTAGGTTATAAATATGAAAATGCCCATTCTAGACATAAAGAATATTTATCATTTCAAGTTTATACTAAAGACAAAGAAGAAGATAAATTAGTAGAAAATATGTTAAATGAACATAATATTATTCATTATAATAGAGGAGAATCTCGAAATAAAGGTAATATTAATTTAGGTCAAAAGCAAAATGAAAATAATAGCCAATAATAAAAAAGCATATCACGATTATTTTGTAGAAGATACCTATGAAGCCGGTATTGTTTTGACTGGAAATGAAATAAAGTCAATAAGACAAGGAAAATGTTCAATAAAAGAATCTATTTGTAGAATAATAAATAATGAATGTTTTATTATAAATATGAATATTTCTCATTATGAACATGGAACTATTTGGAATGGTGATCCTACTAGAACTAGAAAATTATTGTTGCATAAGAAAGAAATATCTAAAATAAATGGTCAATTAACTCAAAAAGGATATACTTTAATTCCCATTGAAGTTTATTTAAAAGACGGATTATGTAAATTAAAGATAGGCCTTTGTTGGGGTAAAAAAATCTATGATAAACGCCAAGATAAAAAGAATAAAGATATAAATAAACAAATTTCTCAAGCTCTTAAAAAGAGTATTAAATCATAACTTTTAATAGGAGGATAAAAATCTATGAGTAGATGTTATGAATGTGAAAATACTGATTGCGCTTGTAAAGAATGCGATGCAAACCCATGTTTTTATAAAATAGGATATTCACAAGATGGGCACGAATGTTTTACTGACTATTGTATTAAAAAAGATGAAGAAGGTGGAAATAACTTTTTAGGGTATGATGTGGATGATCCTGATGATTTAGAAGATTGTTTTGAAGATTTTCACGAAGGAGATTTCTAAAATATGACGTTTGAATGGCTTAATAAAAGTAATGTATTAGAAATGGAATCTATAAATAGAGAATTATTTAAACAAGATGTTAAAATGGTAAGAAATGAAGAAGGTTCTATTTATAGAGATGTATTATTAGGAAAATATCATAATTGTTCTAAAATGAATTATGCTTTAATTAAAGAAGATAATGGAAGAACAGTTGGAATTATAGGTTATTATCAACCTAATCAAGATCCTAATTCAATATGGATTGGATGGTTTGGAATAAAAGAAGTCTTTAGAAGACAAGGATATGGAAAGAAAGCTTTAAAAGGATTGATAAATTATGTTAAAAAATCATTTCCTGAAATTACTACTTTAAGAGTTTATACTGGAATTCATGAAAATCCAATAGCATTACATTTATATGAATCTTTAGGATTTGAAAGGGAAAATAAATTATTTAAACTTAAAGAAGATTCTGATGAAACTGTAGTATTATCTATGTCTTTAGATGGTAATCCTGTTAAATATTGGAATGAAGTTCCTATTTGGTAAAAATTATGAAAAAATTAAGTTGTGGAATAATTGTAAAAGATAATCAAAATAGAATACTTGCTTGTCATCCTACTGGAAGACCTAATTTTGATGGTAATTATGATTTACCTAAAGGAATTCATGAAGAAAATGAATCTGAAATAGATACCGCAATTAGAGAATTATATGAAGAGACTAACTTACAAATTCCTGATAATTCAATGTTAAAAGATTTAGGAACATTTGAATATCTCAAAGATAAAGATTTACATTTATGGGTATTTGAACTAAATAATTCATTTGATAATATTAGAAATGAATTGAAATGTAATAGTAAATTTGAATTAAAAGGAGCTTCTGTTCCTGAAGTAAATTATTATATATTTGCAGATAGAATAGAAACTTTTTATCCTAGTATTCAAAAAGTATTACACAAAATAGGAGGATTGTATGAATAAAGTAACATTAGAATTTACTGAAGAAGAATTACAAACATTAGTTAATGCCATGGATTGTTATATTTATGAGAATGATGAATCAAAGGAAGATAAAGCATTATTTGATAAAATAAATAATGCATTGAATTCTATTATTGATAAAAATGAAAAAGAACCGGCTTGTAGTTCTTGGAAAGATTTTGATTAAAGGAATAAAGAAATGAGAAATAAATTATTACTTTCAATTGGATTATTATGCATATTATTTTCTTTTAATTCATTTGCTTCTACTGAAGTTAGTGAAAAAGGAAAAATGACAATTAAAATATTAGAAGAAAAAGATGCTTCTTTTAATAAGAAATCTAATGCTTCTAATAAATCCACTCAAACCACTACTACTCAATCTAAAGTTCAAACTGCTCCTCCAACTTTATATACTGGATGGCAAAATGTAATACCAAATACTCAATATTGGATTTATATGATTAATAATGTTCCAGTTAAAGGATGGTATTATGTAAATGGATGGTATTATTTTGATGAAAATTCTAGTTTAATGTATATAAATCAATGGAAAGAATCTAATGGTAAATGGTATTATCTAGGAGTAGATGGTAAAATGTTAGTAAATGCAAATACTCCAGATGGTTATTATGTAGATGCTAATGGAGTATGGAATGGAAATGGTTCTAATAATTCAACTGTTTCTGTAAATAAAGATAATTCAGGAGTAGCAGATGAAAGTTCTAAATATCTTTATAATAGAGTAATATTTAGTAAAAATAGTAGTTCAATTACTAAATCTACTAAATTAGATGGTGAAACATTAAAAAAGAATATAATAAAAGTTAATAATGATGGAGAATTTTATATCCCTAATACTAAAAAATATGTAAAATTAACTTTTGATTATCTTATAGAAGAGCCAAATAAAGATAATGAATATGATTTGGAAATTTATATAAATGATGAATTAGCTACTGAATTAACTGATTTTTCTAGTTCTAAACGAACATTTGAATTTGATTTTGAAGAAAATAGTACTATATTATTTAAATGGCATGTAAATACAGAAGATGGTTCTAAAGTAGCAAAAGCAGTAAATTTATATGTATATAATGGAATTTTAAGTAAATAGACTCTTGATTTTTATCTGAAAATATATTATAATTAAATATATAAGGTAATAGGTAGTCCTCCTATGGTTCCTCTCATGAAATACCCTTGTAAAAAAGCATTCGGAGATTTACGAGTTATCTCCTGATTTTAAAAATAACTGAGGTTGAGAAGCAGTTTATAAATATTATTTTTGTTAATTGATAAGGAGCCTCAGATATGTATCTCAACCATACATTGATGAAGTTCCTTATTTAATTATATATTGTGTATGGAAAATAAAGAATTAGAAAATTTAATAATCATGGAAGGAATGGAAAATACTAAAGAAGCATCTATTGAAACTACTATTGAAGATATTACTGGAACTATACCAATGAGAGAGACTGAAACTACTGAAGGAGAAACTATTCAAAGTGATTTACAACACTTATTAAATGCTACAAGAATAATTCTCCCTATAATTATTTCTACTTTATTATTAATATTTGTAGTATTATTCACCGACAAGATATTATATAAAATGAATAATAAATCGAAAGGGAGATTGAAAAATGAAAACTAAATTTCTTTATGAATCTCATTTAGGAGGGTGTTTCTGGTCAGATAAAGAACTAACATATGAACAAAGATTTTGTGACGAATGTTGTGATATAGATTATCTTGTAGGAAAAGCTAGTAATATAGATGAGGCAAAAAAATTAATAGATGATATATCTCATCCATTTAGAAATCTTCCATCTGAAGATTTAGAAGATGAAGAAGATAGAGAATTTTGTCAATATACAGACGAACATATTAAAGAATTACTTGAAGAATTTGAAAGATAAAAAGGAGTTAATAATATAAATGAGTAATATAATAATTGGTTCTGGATTTATAGGAATTACAATTTATCTTATATTAAGAATTATTCATGCTGGATTGCACGAATTTAAGTCAATATTTTTCTTAAATAGTAAGAATATTATAGTTGCAGTCTTATTAGCAGATATTTATTGTGTATTTGATATACTTTGTATAAAAACAATAGCACAATCAGATGTAGTAATAAGTTGTGTAGTAATGGTAATAGCAACTACTTTATCTATAACTTCTGCAATGTTATATCAGCAAAAACATTTGAAAGAATATGTATATACATTTGAAATTACTACTAAATATCCTGATATAAGATTTGAATTAAAAGATAAATTTAAAGCTTTAAATATTCCTTATGAATATCAATGGTATTATTATGAAAATGATAAAAACAATGATGATGAAATATCTAAAGGAATAGAAAATAATGAATTTGGAGAAACTTTATACCATAGATATTTAGTTCATGCATTCACTAAGGGCCATAGCCGACAATTAGAAAAAATATTAAAAGGATATGAATATTCTAAAGTTAAATATTTAAAAACTCAAACTTCTTCATATATTGAAAGGTAAATTAAATGAGAAGATTAAATGGAATGGAAACAGCCGGATTATTGTATGTAATAGAACTTTTTAAAAATGATAAATCCAGATCTTATATTATAATTGATATAATACTTATTCCTTTAATTAGCATTGGTTGTGCTTTTGTATCAGAATATGCTCACTCTATAAATCAATATGAATTAGTATTTGGTTTATATTCATTGTTAAGTATTATTTTAGTACTTGTTTTAGTTGGAAAAGCAATGATTGTATATAATAGAGATAAAAATGGATTACCTACTAAATCATCTGAAAGTAAATTCTGGGTTTTACCATTAAAAAATACATTAATTTTATTCTTTTGTTTATTTTTACCGTCTTTTGGAATAATGTGGTTATGTTTATTTATAAATTATCTCGAAAATAAAATAACAAAAGAAATGTTAATATTTTTATCTATTTTCTTTATAGCATTCGGAATAATATTATTTATGATTGCAAATGGAACTTATAAATCAAATTTGGAGAAATTAAAGAAAGATGAAAAACACAATTAAAGAATTAATTATATCTATTGTATTTATTGTATTATTCATATCTAATGTTATTTGCAATCCTAGAGTGGCAATTGTAGGAAATTCTCAAGCTTATTATATGGCTAAAGCAGTAAATGTGGACGATAATGTAAATAATATTTGCAGAACTAATAATGCTGTTGGAGGAACATTTATTTGGTCTCCTGATATTGAAATATCTACTTTTCCATATAGAGCACATAATTATGATGATTGTATATTATTTTTTGGAACTAATGAATTATTAAATAATTTTACATTTAAAGATTATTTTGACTATTTTGTGTATTTCACAAAAGAAATTCATTATAATAATCCAGAAATGATAATAAAAGTAATTGAAATTCCTAAAGTAAAAGGATATAAACAATATGACGATATTATAAAAGGTTGGAATTATTTATTAAATCTTTATATAGAACAAGTAGAATATTTAGATTATGTTAAAATTCCTAATAATCCAACTTTTAAAGATTATATTCATTTAGATGATAATACTTTAATAAAAATATATAATAACGCATTAGGAGGAAAAAATAATGTGTAAAGTAATTGAATTGATTGGAATGAGTTTATCTTCAGATTTAATAGGTGATATATCTATTGTAATTGATGATAATACTTATTTACATCAATATTCTGAAGAAGAACTTAAAGAAAGAATAAGTGAAGGATTTGATGAAGGAGAAATTAGCATAGAAATTCATGATAAAAATCAAGAAACTATATACTATGAGAGTAATTTTCATACATTAGAAGAAGCTGAAAATAGATTAAAAGTGATTACTTCTATGTGGAAAGGATAAAAATACTTGAAAAAGATATTGATAATTGAAAGTGTAATATTAGCAATATGTTTATTTACATTAGGAAATTTATATAATAAATATAGCTATTTTTTCTTATCTAGACCTTATGAAGCATTTATTTTAGATAAATCTTTTGAAATTGAACTACCATTGATCTAAAGCTCAATGGATTCCAGTAAATGGTTCAATAGCCTAAGGTAATGAAAAGACCTACGATAGTTAAGTCATAATACCCTTAATTGCCGGACTAGATTGAGGCTCTATTATTTAAGATTAAGTTAGGTATGGAATGTAAAATTATAGCCTTGTGTCTTAAATGTAAAAAGCTTAATTATCATTGGCGAAGTCAAGTTGGACTCTAAATTGAGAAATTCAGTTTAGATACACATTAAGGTTTAGTTTTGAACCTGCTTATAGCATTAAATCAAAACAAAAATTCTATAAGGAGAAAAAGTGTTGATGGAAAATCAAGAAAACAAAAGCATTAAAACTTATGTATATGTTCTTGACATGAATGGACAACCATTAATGCCCACAACTCGTTATGGAAAAGTTTACAGATTGTTGAAGCAAAAGAAAGCAAAAGTTATAAGAAAATGTCCATTCACAATTAAATTGCTATATGAACCTGAAACTCATATAACCCAAGCTTGTAATTTAGGTGTAGATACTGGTTCATCAAAAGTAGGATTTGCTGTTTATGATTCAAATTCAAAAATCTTATATCAATCTCAAGTTGAATTAAGAAACGACATTAAAGAAAAAATGAATGATAGAAGAGGCTATAGAAGAAGTAGAAGAAATAGACATACGAGATATAGACAAGCAAGATGGTTAAACAGAAGAAATTCAATCAAGAAAGATAGATTTTCACCAACTATGATTTCTAAATTTCAAGGCCATATAAGAGAAATTGAATTCATTAAAAAGATTTTACCAATAACAAGTTTAATATTAGAAACAGGAAAGTTTAACCCACATTTAATAAAAAATCCAACAATGAATCAACACTGGGGTTATCAGCAAGGACCAAATTACGGATTTGCAAATACGAAAGCAAAAGTATTGAATAGAGACAACTATACTTGTCAGTTATGTAAAGGTAAACATAAGGATGGTAAATTAGAAGTTCATCATATTATATTCAGAAGCCAAAATGGCTCAGATGATGAAAACAATTTGATAACATTATGTAAAACTTGTCATGATAAATTACATAAAGATTTCAAAGAAGGCAAAAAGATATTAAATTTAAAAGGTAAAGTCAAAGGACAATTGAAACATGCAACGCAAATGAATAGCATAAGAATACAATTATTGAAACAATATCCAGAAGCGATAGAAACATTTGGGTTTATAACAAAAGAAAATCGACAGAAATTAGGATTAGAAAAAGACCATTATATAGATGCTTGTGTTATAGCTTCAGGTGGAAATAAGTTTATAGATTTAGAAAAAGTATTTTACAAGAAGATAGTTCCTAATGGTGATAGAAGTTTATCAGCTTTCAAAAAAGTTCCGATTTCTATAACTAAAGGCAAAATTAATGGGTATAGAAGATATGATAAGGTAGAATATAAGAATAAGATATATTTTGTAAATGGAAGAATGAGTTCAGGATATAGTATAATTCAAGATATATCTGGAAACAAACCAAATACTGGATATAAAACATTGGGATATGTTAAAACAAAAGATTTAAAAAGAATTCAATCTTGTAAAGGATTTATGGTAGCATGAACAAAAATTACTTAAAATTCAAGAGTCTTTACATCCATTAGTCTAAAGCCTAATGGTTTTACAGACTCAGGGTATAAAAATATGAAAACAGAAACTAAAGTTATAAATTTCATAAATCATTTTAAAGAAATGTATCCTAAACAAATAGAAGATATGTTTTTACATGGTCTTTGTTATTGGTTTTCTCATATATTAAAAACTCAATTTGATGGTGAACAATATTACGATCCAGTAGGTGGTCATTTTATAACAAAAATAGAAGATCATTTTTATGATATAAGAGGAAATGTAGATAATGAATATTTAGGTGAAAATGAAGATATAGTTAATTGGAATGAATATCAAGAATACGAAGATTTAGATTCTAGTAGAGTTATTAAATATTGTAAGGATTTAAAGGAGTAAATACTTATAGAACTTAAATAAAACATAATATTTTCAACATAAATTTGATAAATTTCATAATATTTTTTATAGATTTATTATGAAAATAAAAGTATAATATTATAATAATATTAAATAGGAGATGCGTTATGGATCCTAGAAAAATAGCAGAATATGAAGAACAATTAGCAGAAGAACAATTTGTAGAATACATGTTATGGAAGGAAGAACAAGAAAGAATTGCTAATGAAATGATTGAAAAAGGATTGGTTGAGGTATAATTATTTATGAAAGTACTCGCGATAGGAGACATTCATCAAACTGAAAATTGGAAAAGATTTGACTTTACCAAATATGATAAAGTTATCTTTTTGGGTGATTATTTTGATGATCATGGTTCTAATTGGTCTAAATTGAATCCTATATCTAATCTATTAGAAATATTATCTTTACAATCTCAAGATCATGAAAAATACGTAGTATTAGCAGGCAACCATGATTTCCAGTATTTAGCAGATGAAGAATATTCTGGAAAACAAGTAAATATGCAATGGGATATTAAAGAATTTTTAGAACAACATCTAAAAGAATTTAGATTATGCTATCAAATTGAAGATTATTTATTTAGTCATGCAGGAGTTTCTTCTATGTGGGCTAAAGAGATGAAAATAAATGATGTTAAAACTATAAATAGTTTTCTATGGAATAAATGTTATCCATTATTGGGATTTTATCCTTGGGATTTTTCTATGTGCGGCCGACACCCTATGCAATCCTTAATTTGGATTAGGCCAGAAGCCCTATGTGAATATCCTTGGAAAAATTATAATCAAGTTGTAGGCCATACTTCAAATATAGGAAATAATGGAGTTGCAATATTTAATATGAAAAATGACAAGAAATTATATGTTGTGGATAATCAAGAACATACAGCATATTTGGAATTGGAGATATAATATGAAAAATGCTCTGTTATATTAAATAGTTTATAAAAAAGAGGAAGAAGATTTGCAAGTTCAAAGGGTTCAAAAAATAAATATTGATAAAAGCTATGAATATTATTCTTATTTGAAGTATTTATGCAAAGTATCTAAAAATTTATATAATCAAGCATTGTTTATTCAAAGACAACATTTTATTGATTCTGGTTATTATGAGAATTATAACGATTTAGATAAACTTGCTAAAATTGATGGTTCACCTTTATATAAAAATTATCATATTTTACCAGTTCAAGTCGCTCAACAAACGTTGAGAGTTTTGGATAAAAATTGGAAATCATTTTTTGAAAGCATTAAAGCATATAAAAAGAGCCCAAATAAATTTACAGGAAGACCAAAAATGTTAAAATAATTTTATTAAAAAGGATTAAATTAAAATGTATTCTTTAGATGAAATAAGAAAATTTAAAAAAGATAATTCTATAGAATGGCAATTAGCCGGATGGACTTTAGCTAGACAAACTCTAGTGGAAATGATATTAAACGGTGAAATTCATAGTTATAAAAAAGTAATGGAAATAGAAAAAGAATTTGAAATTCCTCATGAAAAATGGTCATCATTCGGTTATTTAGAAAAGGATTATTACGGAGATGAAAATAATTAATTTAAAAGATTGTAAAGAAGATTTAAATAGAGATTTTGAAGGATCATCTAATAATTTGGCTGTTATTTATGATAATAACAGTTATATGGTAAAGTTTAATAAAACTAAACAAAAAAATGACAATAATTCTCTATTAACTATTCATAGACAATCAGCATTAACAGAATATATTTCTAGTAAAATAATCAATTCTATTTATAACTATAGTCAAGAAGTAGAATTAGGATATGATTATAAAAAAGATGATTATTGTATATTATGTAAAAACTTTTTAAAAAATTCAGAGGACATTATAACTATAGAAAAAAGATCTTCTAGAGATTGTACCTATAATGTTAATTTTGTAAATAATTGGGATAAATATATTATTCCTACTATTTTTCCAAGAATTCCTTCTCAAATACATGATAAATTAAAAACTCATTATTTTATACAATTAATATTAGATTATTTAATTGCCAATACTGATAGACATGTAGGAAATTGGGGATTTATATATGATAGAAATACTGGACTAGTAAGAGTTTGTCCAATATTTGATAATGGTTCTTCTTTGGGAGTAAGCATAAGATTAAATAAAAATACATCTTTAGAAATGATTGATGATATTTTAACAAATTATCCTGTAATAAATGGTAAAAAAATAAAGACGGATTCTATACTTAATAAAGAACTTCCAGTTTCTTTTTATAAAACTAGAGATATTTTAAAAAATAAAATTGATTTAAATAATTGTCTAAATATATTTAATGAAATATTAAATGTGAAAGACATTCCTAAAGAAAGAATAGAAATTTGTAAAAATATATTTTTATATAGATATAATGTATTATTTAATGATAAAATATTATCTGAAAATGATAATCCTGTAAAAGATAAAAAATTAATGTATTGCTATAAATTTAATATAGATTCTAAAAATATAATTCAATTATTAAAAGAAAATATAAATGATAATGTTTGGCAAAAAGAAAAAGATAAATTAGATAATGGCAATAATAGAAAATATGGAAATACTCTTTATAATTTATATGTTTCCGATGATGAAAAATATTTTACTATTTATTGTTATAATGCAAAATCAATTGATAATATCAAAGAAATTTGTTTAAGAAATATTAAAAAGAAATAATTTTATTGAGGAGGAAAAACAATATGTCAAAAAACAAAAGGCCATTTACTGAGGAAGGCAAAAAGATGATTCAATTCAATAGAATGATGGCTAAAGTAGAAGTTGAATTACAAAGAAAAGCTCAAGAAAGAAATAAAAACAGAGAAAATAAGAAAAATAATAATAAAAAGGATTCAAAGTAAATGTTTAATACTATCTTTTTTACAGGAGTAATAGTAGTGGAACTTATAGTTGCTATATGGATTATTATTTCTGAAAAGAAACGTGAGGAGAAAGAAAATGCCAGAAAATCACATAAAACTTCCAATTGATGAAGCGAATTTTCTAGTAGGATTTGCTGAATGTTGGGAAAATGAATTATTTCATGCAGTTCCAGAAGATGAATTTATAAGATTTATGGAATTATGTAATAAAATGAAAGCTGAATTAGAATACAATGAACAATATACTAGAAGGAGTTATGAAAATGAAGAAAGTAGATAAATATAAGAAAGAAATAGAATCTTATATTGAAAAACAATTAGAAAGAATTAAAAAAGCAGATAAAATATCTAAAATTCAACAAGCAATAGATACTTTAGATCAGGATTTATTAGAATATTCTAGTAAATTAGAAAAGAAATTTACTCATGGAAAGTATATGCCTACTAATAAAGAATTAGATTCTTTCTTTGATCAAGAAGATTAATTTTCGGAGGTTCATAATGTCTTACACTGCTATTAATATTGATAAACAGGAATTTATTAAAAGTTTAGATGAAACTATAAATATAATTAGAGATAATGATTTTAATATATCAAAAATTACTTTATATTTATGTAGAGAAAAATCTAATGAAAAATTTAATATTGATGTTCCTTTCGACTTTCTAGTAAAATCTTATGAAGATTTAAGACAACCATTAATGGAAAATATCGATAAGATATTATTAGAAATGAATCAATATAAAGTAGCGCTAGATGAAATAGAATTAGAATTAGTAAAAGACGAAAATACTATAAAAATACCTTTTATCACAAGTCTTTTAGAATTTTGTAAGGAAAGAATGAAAGAAAAGGAAATTATAGATGAAATTAATTAATAGAGTTTTTACTAATCATAAAGAATTTGATAAATGGGCTCAAGAACAAAATGTAGAAAATGTATTTAAAATCAGATTAGATAATTACAATCCAGATTATTGGTCAATAATTATACATAAGAAAGAGCATTTTAAAGATTGGGATTCTGATTTGGTATTATTATCTCCATTGGAAATATATGATTACAAAGATAATAAATATGATTTAGTGTATCCACAAATGGGTCCAATCAACTGGAATACATTAGAAGTATTAGAAGAATATACGGAAGATGAAGTAGTAAAAATCATAACTAAAAATCCAGATGCTAAAGTATATTTAAGAGATAGAAAAGAATAATTGTTTAAATTAGTAAGGAGGAAATTTATATGAGAAAAGATAATAAATATGCTGGAATATACGATATTTTAGTATTAGATACTAAATATGATCTTTTCATAGATAATGATCCTTCTTATTTAGATTCTAATGATGCTGATGGATTAACTGATGATATATTGAAAACAATTCATATAAAAAATGTATTTAAATTATATGATGATAAGAAATTTGCAGAAGAAGAATTTAAAAGAATATTGAGACATGAACTTATACACGCTTTTATACATGAATGTGGTTTAACTGAAAATACTTCTAAAGATGTTAACTGGGCCGTAGATGAAGGTATGACTGATTTCTGGGCATTACAATATTATAAGATAGGTAAATTATTTGAAGATGCTTATTCTATAATTCCTGAAATAAAAAAGAAAACCTATTTTGAATTGGATAAAAATTCTGGAATTAAAACTTCTAGAAGAGGCAAGAAATATAAAATTTAAGGAGAATTTCTATGAATAATACTACTGGCAATTTAACTCAAGAAGAAAAACAAGAAATGAATGAATTATTAGATAATTATGAAAGTGTATTTGATGCTATTCATGACGAGAGATTATGTTATTTATTTGATAAAAAGGCAGGCCTTGTTTAATAATGGATTATAATGATTTCTTTGATAATTTCACAGTAGAACAACTTAATCAATTATATGACATGTTTGATAATTCCATTCACGATATGAAAGAAGGATTAAAAATATTAGATTCAATTGGTGAAGTTACTGATAAGAAAGAAAAAGAACTTATGAAAATAGACGTTAAGAAATATACAGGGAGATGGAAAAATGACAATTAATTTAAATATATTTTCTATAGTCTTAATATTAGGAATAGTTTTCATTCTTATATTTAGAATGTTTCAATTTCTTTTTATTAATTTTCCTGTAGATAGTGTAGAATTTATGGGTCATATTATTTGGAGAAAAAAAATCAAATGAATAATCATAAATGTTTTTACTTTAGAAATACAAAACCAGATATAGATTATAATAATTTTTCATTTCCAGAAGACATGAAAAAGATAGTCAATTACTTAAGAGACATAGGAACAATAGAAGTTCCTATTTACTTAATTGAAAGATTGTATAAAGATTTTAGTGATAATGTATGTGCAAGTTGGTTAAAAGTAGATGATAATACTTTAGAAGATTTTGCAGAATACTTATCTAAATTAAATATAGAAAAAGCATTTAATATTAAGGAGGAATTATGATTAAGTTTCACAAAATAAGTTTAGAACAATGGGATAAAGATTTTGCAGTAGAAATATGTGATAAAAATGGAAATCCCAAGGAATATAAATGGGTATATCCATCTAATCCTTATGATGAAATAAAATTACCAAAAAGAGCAACTAAATTCTCGGCAGGATATGATATTTATAGTCCAGTTGATTTTAAATTAGAACCTGGAGATGTCATTAAATTACCTTTAGGAATTAGAGTTGAAATGAATGATAATGTATTCTTAATGATTGTCCCTCGTTCTGGATTAGGATTTAAATATGGATTTCAACTTACTAATACATGTGGGATAATTGACAAGGATTATTTTTATTCAGATAATGAAGGTCATATCCATGGTAAATTTATAAATACTTTGCATAAAACATTAGAAATTAAGAAAGGTGAAGCTATTTGTCAAGGTATATTTATGAATTATCTAATTACTGATGATGACAATGCTGATGGAATTAGAAATGGAGGATTTGGTTCAACTTCGAAAGGTTAAAAAATGTTAGAATTAGGATTTGTAATTTTAGGATTAGGTTTTTTATCTGGAACTAGTATTATAATAATTATAGGATGTTTAATGTTATTAGCATCTAAAGACGAAATGTAGGATAGACTCAATTTATTAAAAGGATAAGAATATGAAAAAAGTTTTCTGTTATGTTTATGAAAATAATAATTTTGAAAATAGAACTCAAGAAGATTTTTCTAAAATAAACGTATTTATTAAAGGTAATTCTTTTGAAAAAGATGGTAAACGTTTATGGGAATATTTTCATAAGAGATTAAAAGATGAAAAACAAAACGTAATAAAAGAATCCTTTTCCATTGATAAACAAGGAAAAAATCAATTTATTTTAATATATGGATACGGAGAAGAAGCTAATAAACTTAAAGAATCATTATTATTGCAGAAGAAAGAAAAAGAAGAATTAGATAATATAGTAAGTAATCTTAAAAATTACATAAAAGATTATGATAAATGGGGAGATCCTAAATATAAAAACCTTTTAATTCATCTTTTAAAACATTATCCTACTATTTCAGATAATCAAAAGAAAGTATTATATATTTCTAATTCTAAATTGCAGAAATATCTTAATAATAAAAATGATGTTAGTACTATAATAAATGAAAATTCAGAATCTTTAACTGAAAATCAAAATAACATAGATAATAGAAATATAGATATAGATGAATTAGAAGTAAGTTTAAAATATGGAGAAGATTTATTAAATCAATTATTATCTACATTTAAGAATGATATAATAAATTATTCTAAAAATAATTGTCTAAAATATATAAAATTGGCAAAAACATTTAATGAATGGCCATGGAATAGAAAACGAATAATTATAGATAATGAGATTAAATCCAATTTTCAACCTAAACTTTCAACAATTAAAACTTTTAATATAATTAAATTATATCCTTATTGGTATGATTCTTTAGGTGGATATATAATGTTAGTATCTATAAATAATGTTAATCATATTATAGATATAAATTATGAATATATAAATAAAAAAGAAAATGGGTTAATATTTGAATCTCCTAATATAAATTCAAATAATTTTACCATAGATTTCATTAGAACAATTATTGATGATATAGATCAAGAAATAATTACTGATGCATTTTATGATATAAGAAAAGATAATGAGGATGAACAAGGCGAAAAGATAGAGTCTAAAATATTAGGAAAATATGAATTTTTACATTCTTTAAGCAGCCCATCTATTCCAGAATATATAAATAATTATAATTCTAATCCAGGATTTGATAAAAACATAGATGATTCTCAATTTTTAGAATTACAAAAGGTTCCAGATGAAAATATAGAAGATTCTCATGTTAAAAAGAGTTATTATTTTTGTTTTAAAATAATTATTGGAAAAATTTCATTTATTGAATATGATGGACATAATTATTTATATATGAGCATTAATAGTCCAGTTCTAAAAAATAAAATTAATATAGCATATAATATAGATGATATTTCATTGGAAGATTTTAACAATCAAGAGACTATTTTAAAACTTATTAAATTAGAGCATTTGAAAAATGTTAATGGAAAATATATTGCTCATGAATCAATTCATATGATGTATATGGGCGATTCAGATGAAAATAATACATTAAAAATCAATAGTAGAAACGAATTTATAGATAATTTAATAGAAGTATTAGAAAATCTAAATAGTGCGGATTCTAAAAATCCTGATAATATTGGAGAATTATATAAAGGCGAATCACCTTATGAATACAATGAAAATAAAATAAAAATCCGAGAAAATAATTTAAAAGATATTCTTTTAAACTATAAAAATGGAAATATTAAAAAAGAAGAAACTATTTCTAAAATAATGTCATTAAATGATAAGAAATATTCAAATAAGAATACTATTGAATTATTATTAAAAGAGATTGATTCTATGGGTTCGAAAGATCAAAATAAATATAATATTTTAGAAATGAAACCTGAATATTTTGAATTATTTTTAGGAAAAGGATTTGATAGCTGGGATGAAGGGGATGAACCAGTATATGATCATTTTAGAGATGATTGGGAAGATACAAGCGATGATTGTGAGGATCCTAGAGATGAATATGAACATAAAATATATAATATTTATAAAGATGATGAAAAAAGAGATAGAGCATTTGAACATTTAAAAGCATTACATTATGAAGAAGCACATAATAGAAATATAAAAGATAAAAATTTAAATATTACAGGCAGTTGTTTTACATATGGAGCTGTATATTCTGGAATTTTATTCTATGATACTTATAAAGGAAAAAATTATATTGTAGGTGGAGTATATGATTATGGACAGGAAGAAGGAGGATATTGTGAAGTATATGAGGCCGGAAAAATAACTAAAGGATTTTTTGAAAAGAATTTTAAAGAAATAATTAAAGTATATTTAACTATGGATCATACAGATGTAAATTAAAAGGATTGTGAAATGAAAAAGTATTTATTTTGCTTAAGAGGTTGTCCCGCAAGTGGAAAAAGTACATATTTATCTCAACATAGAGCTTCTTTAAAGCCTTATACTTTAAGTTCCGATGAAATTAGAAGATTATTTCCTTGGCAAAGAGATATAAATGGATATAAACAAACAACTACTTTTTATGAAAATGAAACTTGGAAATTATTAATGATGTTTCTTGAAAAAAGAATGCAAATAGATGATTATGTTATTTTAGATGCAACTCATTATAAATTATCTTCAATATCTCAATATAAAACATTAGCAAATAAATATAATTTTGAAATAGTTATAGTAGATTTTTATTCAAATATAGATTTAGATACTTTAAAACAAAGAAATAAAGCAAGAGAAATATACAAAAGAGTTCCAGACGAAGTTATTGAAAGAATGTTTGAAATCATAAATTCTACTGAAAAATCTCAATATAAAATTATTTCTCCTGATGAAATGACTAAAATAATAGAAACTAAAAGAGATTGGGTAGACGTTGGTAAATTATTTGATGATATATTTATAGATAAGAATTATAATAAAGTATTTGAAGTATTTCCTATATTTAAAAATACTGTAGATTTTGATCAACATAATGATTGGCATACTAAAACTTTATGGTATCATACTATAGATGTAATTGAAGGATTACCATTTAATTTAAAAGATTCTATGGTATATTGGGCGGCTTTATTTCATGATATAGGTAAATTATATACTCAATGTAAAGGAAAGAATCCAGAAGATACTAATTTGCATTATTATGGTCATCCTATTAAATCATTAGAGATAACTAAAAATCAATTTTTACCAGTATTAAAAAATAAATATGATTATGCAGATTGTGATTTAGAAAGATTATATAGATATATTGAATTCCATGATTTAAGATTTAAAGGAAAAGTTCCTATTCAAAAATATTTTGAAAAAGGTTTTGAAAATAAAGAAGAAATAAAATGTTTATTATATTTACAATATGCTGATTTATCTGGACATGCAAGACCTGAAGTAAATGAATTAAAGCGACAATTAGAAGAGCAATATTTAGAATATTTTGGAGAAAAAATGATACATTAAGGAGGTAAGACATGAAGAATTTAATTTATATATTGATATTAACTGCTTTAATTTCTACTCCTAGTATTGCATTAAAAGATATTCCCAATATTGAAAAATTAGGCCCTGAATATCAGATATGGTTAGATAAAAATACTGGGCCTGGAATAGATTTAAAGAATAATGAATTACGAGATAATAACAAAACAGAATAATTAGATATAAATGATATTTTTAGACAATCAAAAAGAACAATTTTTCAGAATGACTAATATTACTTATGATGAAGTTTATCATAAGTTATTAGATGTCCTTATAAATAAATTAGGATTCAAAGTCAATCCTGTTAAATTTAATGATGGATATCCTTTAGACAGTGTTATATATTCGGGTCCTATTGATCATGGATATGGAAAACATTATATATTCATAAATCATTTAAAGAAAAATCCTACTTTTCAAAGATATCAAATGGCATTATGTCTTTCTCAATATATAATGGCTTCTGATAAAAATCATTTACTTAAAACTAATTTAGGATTAGGTAATGATTTAGAAAGAAGCATGACATTATCAATATTGATACCAGAAGATATATTGTTAGCAAATGAAATAGTATATGAAGCTATTACTGAAACAGATGAAGAAAAATGGAAACGATTATTATTAGGGATGAATATAGGTTGGAGAGACTTAATTGACCGTAAAAAAGAATTAGGTCATAAAGATATACCAGAAAATATCAATTTGGAGGAATATAACCCATGGAATTCAAAAACATTACAATAACAAATCAAGAAAAGAAAGAGAATATTAATTCTTTTGCTTTAATTTACAAAGAATATTTAAATCAATATAAAACTGAATATGAATGGGCAGGATTTGCAATTCATGGAGCGAAAAATAGAGGATATAGTAATTTCAAAGAAAATAAAGATAATAATAAATTTTATATAGATAATAAGAATTCTTGTATGTTATTTAGATTAAATAAAGATAATAATGGTAATTATAAGCCATTTAATATTATAGTTTCTCATATAGATAGTCCTAGAATTGATTTGAAATCTAATCCTTTATATGAAGATAAAAATTTAGCATTATTTAAAACTCATTATTATGGTGGCATTAAAACTTATCAATGGTCTTGTATTCCTTTAGAAATGAGAGGTCTTATTTATCTTTCTGATGGAAGAGAATTAGATTGTAAAGATTTATTCAAAGATAAAACATTTATGATTTCTGATATTCTTCCTCATTTATCACATGAACAAGATAAAAGAGAGACTGATAAAGCAATTAAAGGCGAAGAATTAAATATATTAGTGGGTTCTGAACAAATAGATAATAAAGATGTTAAAGATAAAATATGTCAAACCATATTAAATATTCTTAAATCAGAAGAAATTGATGAGGAAGATTTTGCAACTGCAGATATAAGATTTGTTCCTAAACTTCAATCTAGTTTTATAGGATTTGATGATAGTTTAATAGGTGGATATGGACAAGATGATAGAGTTTGTGCTTATACAGCATTAGAAGCATTTTATAATAGTGAAAATATAAATGAAAATTCAGTAATGTTAATATTGGCTGATAAAGAAGAAGTAGGAAGTGATGGAACTTCTGGAATGAGAGGTAATTGGTGGTATAATTATTTAAAAGACATTGCAGATTATATGAATGTTCCAATTACTAAATTATGTAGAGATTCTTTCTGTATTTCAGCCGATGTTGATGGGGCAATTGATCCTACTTTCTCTGATCCATTTGAACCTAATAATGCTTGTTATATAAATAGAGGAATTACTATTGAAAAAGATGGAGCTTCAAGTGGTGGAAAATATGATGCAAGTGAATGTCCAGGCCATTTAGCAAATAAATTAAGAATATTATTTAAAAATAATAACATAAATTATCAAATATGTGAGATGGGAAATATGGATATGGGAGCAGGAGGAACAGTAGCTCAATTTATAGCAAATAAAGGAATAAATGTTATAGATTGTGGAGTTCCTGTTTTATCGATGCATTCACCATTTGAAATTACTAGTAAATATGATGTATATGAAACTTATTTAGCATATAAAGTATTTTATGAAAAATGGAGTTAATGAGATTTGGAAATTATAAGTAAGATTCAATCGAATCCTATATTGTTATCATTAGTTTCTACTATTTCTATACCTTTACTTATTATTTTTATAAGTTGGTTATTAAGAACTATTCAATCAATATGTTTAACAATATTAGGATATTTTATTGGAAGAAAATCGGCTTTTGCATTTGCTAATTTTCTTACTTTTCCTGGTGTAATGATTCACGAATTATCTCACGCATTATTTGCAGTTTTAACAGGTGGAAAAGTAACAAAAATCAATTTATTTAATCCTAATGGTTATTCATTGGGTTCCGTAGAATTTCAACCTAGAGGTTCTAAAACTTTACAAGGAATTCAATTAACTTTAATTGGAATTGCTCCTACTATAATAGGTTCCATATTATTTTATAAAATATTTCAATTTCTAATAACACATAATAATTTAAGTATTGGAATCTATATTTTACTTATATATTTGTTATTTTGTATATTTTTTCATATATCAATGAGTCCGGAAGATGTTAAAGGAAGTATTACTGGATTATATGTATTATTACCAGTTTTATTTCTAATAATATTTTTTACTAAATTTGATATATTCACATTTCTAATGGATTCTTTTTCCATTATACAAACACATTTGAAAGGATTAAAATGAAAAAATTTCTTATTTTTATATCTTTTTTATTGTCTATAACATCTATTTCTTTTGCTAAAACATTAGAAACAACTCATTGTACTATAGATTTAGATAAATATAACGTTGCTATATTAGGAAATAGTCACGCATCTTTTATGAGTGATTTTATAAATGTAGATAATGATATAAATAGTTTAAGTGTTAGCAATCATGGCATAGCAGGTGATGATTTAGGTTCATATGGATGCCCAACTAGAACCACTACTGATTGGAAACATGGTAGTTATACTATTGCAGAAAAAGGTGATTGTAAAGGATGGTTGGCTTCTTTTATTGACGATATAGAAACTACTGATTATGCAATATGTTGGTTTGGTTCTAATTCAATAAATCATAATATAGAATCTTTTAAAAAACAATATAAAGATTGGTTAACCAAAATGAGAAATAAGGATGAACATTGTAAATTAATTTTAATGGATATTCCTTATACTAATTGGGAAAATAAACTCCCATATCAAACCGATGAACATATAGATGAATTTAATAAAGCAATTAAAGAATTAGCCGAAGAATTCAAAGATAAAAATGTATATTATGAACAATTGCCAAAAGATGTTACTTTTTGTGATAGAGTACATTTAGATAAAGCATCTTATACTAAAATATGGAATAATTTAGTTAAAAAATATAATATTGAATTAAAGAAAATAGAAGATGTAGATAATACTATAAAATGGAAAATTGATGGTTGGGTAAAAATGAATGATAAATGGTATTTTTATCTAAATGGTCAAATTCTAATAAATAATTTTACTCCTGATGGTTATTATGTAGGAGAAGATGGTTCTTGGATAGAGAACTATAATTAAAAGAAAAGGATAATGTTTAATGTTAAATCTAATTTGTGTATTGCTAACTTTGTATTTTTCATATGATATTTGTAAATTTTTTGTAGGAGTATTTAAAAACGTAGTAAAATTCATAAAAGATGAAAATATAAAAGTTACTAAAGCAGAAATAGATAGATTTGGTCTATTTGTTCCTATAGGAAGAGAAATATTTAGATTATTCAATGTAAATAATTTTACCAGTAGAAAAGCACATGAAATAGATGCTTTATTACATGTATTTTATGTATTAGTATTACATAATTGTAATATAACATTCTTCGGATTATTTACAGTTTTATTTATAAGAATAGTAATATATGCTAGATTATTTATATTAGCAACTCATCAAGTAAACTTATTATTCTTTGATAGATATACTCAAGATAATACAGAAGTATGTAATATAAGTAGTTTTTCAAGAATAGTAATAATTTCTATAGTTAATATGTTAGAAATTTGGTATTCAATGTGGTATTTAGGTGGATTAAATTCTAGAGTTCTTTTATGTTTTATGATTTGTGGAACTCAATTATTAGCATCTATTGTTCAATTATTTAATTTTAAAGAGCCTTGTCCACCAGATGATAAATAAAACAATAATTGCCAATATAATTCAATTAATATGTACTCTTGCTTCATTATATGCTATAAATATTATAAATAGAAGAAAATCTTATAGGTTATTTCTACCTATTCATTCCTTACACAGTATAGTATATTTAATATTGGGTTCATTAAGATCATTTTATTCTTGTTTATGGGCTGCAATTAAAGTAATAATAGTTCTTACTTTACATAAAGAAGAAAAAATCATATATAAACCTTGGGAAGCGATATTATTTGCATCACCTTATCTAATATTAGGAACTATTACTTTATATAAAACAGGCAATTGGTTTCTATTTTTAGTTAGTATTACTGAATTTATGAGTGGAACAAAGTTCTATATTAAAAAAGATATAAATAAAGAATCATTGGAATCATTTAATTGTTTTATATGGGCTATAAATGACATTATGTATTTTAATATAGTAGGATTTGCGGAATATATAATTTCTACTATTATTCATATAAAAAATACAATATTGATATATAAAAATGGCGAGGAAATGTACTATGCGAAAAATTCTAATAATGACAAAACAAATGTGGAGACAAATTAATGAAAAGTTTAGTAATTAGTGATTTACATGGAATAGATTTTAGACCCATTTATGAATTGCAAAAAGCTTTACATAAATTTGATAAAATAATTCTTTTAGGAGATTATTTTGATGATAATGATAGATGGGAAAATAATCAAACTAAAATTCACTTGAAAAGATTTGAAGATTTATTTAAAATTAAATCTAAAGATCCGAGAGTAGAAATAATACTTGGCAATCATGAAGCAATGTATATAAATAGACAAGGAAGAGATAATTTAGATTATACTTCTAAAAATAAATATCAAGACGAAGTAGAACATTTAATAGAAACTCATATAAAAGATATTGATTTTGCTTATCAAGGGCCTAAATATTTATATTCTCATCAAGGCATAACTAAAACATTTATGGATACTATAAATTGTAAAACCATAGATGAATTAAATGAAAAATTACATAATAAAGATTATAGTATATTAGATTGTAAAGATGGAATTAGAGATTGGTGGAATAATAAAATGTTTGATTCTAATACAAATCAATTTGAACATTTATGTAAAGATAAATGGTGTGATAATCAAATAGTAGGTCATTATTCTAGATATGGAATGAGTTTAAATGATGGAGTATTAGCGATAGAAGATTTAAGACATGCAAATGTAATAACTATTTACGAATAAGGAAAGGCAACTATATGAAAAAAATATTATGTTTAGTTCTGTTATTTAATTTAATTTTATCTAATTTAACATTTGGAAAAGAATTTAGAGATTCATTTCTAATTTCCCATAGAGGTTCTTGGATTTGCAGACAAGAAAATGGTAAAAATGAATTTCTTCCTCATAATTCAATGGAATCTTTTAAAGAAACAGCAAAAGTAGGATTTTATGCTTGCGAAGGTGATTTACAATATGATAAACAAATGGATTGGTTATATATGTCTCATGATCCATTAACTGATAAATTAGAGATATTAGATTGTCCTTCTTTAGCAGAATATTTAATAGTATTAAAGAAAGATAATGTAAGACCTTTAATAGATATGAAATGGTCTACTAATACTAAAAAAATGATAGAATGTATAAATAATTTAAAAATGAATGATATGGTAATAGCTCAATGTCAAGATCCTAATAAATTAGATTTATTAAAAGATTCCGGAATAGATATATGTTTATTAATAGGAGAATCTTTATTACAAGATGATTTATGGTTAGATAGAGCATTAAAATATAATGTTAAAATGATAAATATTGCTCATAATTTAATCACTTTAGATATTATAAATAAATGTGAACAAAATAATATAGATATCTGTGTATATTCAGTAAATGATTGGAAACATAGAGATGAATTAAGGGCTTTAGGTGCAGATTTTATAATGACTGATAATAATTGGTAAAAATAAGTATTGATTTTTATTCTAAAATATCATATAATATTAGTATAATATTATATCATAGGAAAAAATATATGAAATTATACGGTAGAACTAAAAAAGAATGTATAGAAAAAGGATGTAAATGTGTAAATTGTTTACTCAATCATTCTAATGAAAAATATAAATGCTGGAATTGCAGTACTTGTAATAGTTCTAATTGCGGTTCTATCAAATATAATCATTTTAAAAAAGATTGTGGTTCATATATTAAAAGAGGAATCAAAAAGAAATAATGTTAAAACAATTATATGAAAAATTTCAAAATTGGTCAGATGGAGGATCTTTATATATCTATAGTGATCCGCATTTCGTAGGTAATGGAAATGTAGATTCTGATGAAGTACAGATGAGAAAGGTATTTCATTATGGATCTGACGAATTACAGATTTCTAATATAAATAATAAAGTATCTAAAAATGATACTTTAATTATTCTTGGTGATGTTGGAGATCCTATTGTACTTGAGCAGTTAAAATGTAAAAATTTAATTTTAATTAAAGGAAATCACGATAGAGGAAATGAGTACTATAAGGATAGATTCCGAGAAATATATGAAGGGCCATTATTTATAAATGAGAAAATATTATTATCTCACGAACCAATTTATAGTGAAAATTGGTTAAATATACATGGTCATATACATAATCAAAGCCAATTAGATAAAGCAAAAGAAGAAAAGAACTTTATTTGTGTAAGTGCTAATCTTCACAATTATGAACCTATGAATTTAGGTCATTTATTTAAACATGAAGGTGAATTTAAAGATTTTAAAAGTTTTAAAGATATTCCTTCTATTCATAGAGCAACTATTGATTTGGCAATTGAAAGAAAGAGAAAAAGAAAATTAGGAGAATTTACAACTTTTTAAATTATGAAAGATATTAAAAATATAGAGTTAATATTTGAAAATTGTGATTCTATTGCTTTTAATCCGGAACATCTTGAAAATATAATAATGGATGATTTCAAAACTAGAGTTCATAGATGTGCATGTAATGCCATATATAAATTTGATTGTGCAAATATAATATTCATTTATATTTTTAAAAGAGCAAATCAAACATATCAAGAATTTAGAATGGATGGATTTAATAGATTAATGTTTGATAGAATAACTTCTGCTAATGATATAACGGGAATCAAATTAACTTATGGTTTAGAAGATGAAGAAGAAATAAGTGTTGATTGGGAAGATGGAAGTAATGAATATGAAAATAAAAATCAAATATCAAGAATTACAAATAGAGGTGATTTAAAAATTCTTATATGTTCTCCTGATAATCCAAGATATAAAGAATTTAAAGAATTATTTGATAATGATGAAGATCCTGAAGAAATAAAATCAGAGGAGGAAATGTTTAGATAAATGAAAGAATTTTTTAAAAAATTATATAATACTGTAAAAATTCCCGTTTTAATAATAACAATGGGATTATTATGTCATTATTTAATAGTTTCTTCTAATAATTCTGATTTATTTAATAAATCCATTATAATTACTTATGACGAATTAAAGCAAATGATTGAAAATAGAGATATTTAAATTAAAAGTAATTAAAAACGATGTATTTGCTTATAAAAGAGAATTAAAAATTAGAGAATCTTCTAATGCTTCTACTCCATCTGTTATTACTCCTATTTATAATGGTGAGGATACTCATTTATCTGGAAATCAAAGATTCCAAAATAATTCTCAATTAAAAATAAATAGAAAGACTACTATATCTGAAAATATTCATTCTTTCATAAATGATAGAAAAACAGGATTTATAATAACCAAAGTCAATACTTATAGAGTAATTGATTTAGAAGATACTAAAGAATTAACTGAATTATTATATTTAGATAATGGTAGTATTGATATTGATTATTCTGATGATGAATTTGTTTATTATTTTTGGTTCGCTTATATTTTAATTTTATTATTCTTTGCATGGGCTTATAGTAAAAGTAAAAGTTACAAGTCAAAAATAAAAAGTTATTCAGATGGTAATAATTCAAAAGATGATGAAGATAGAATTACTTTTAAAGATGTAGCAGGAGAAGATGAAGCAAAAGAAAGTTTACAAGAAATAGTAGATTTTCTTCATAATTCTAAAAAATATACAAAAATAGGTGCTAAATGCCCTAAAGGTGCTTTAATGGTTGGACCTCCAGGAACGGGAAAGAGTTTATTAGCTAAGGCTATTGCAGGAGAAGCTAAAGTTCCATTTTTATTTAGATCAGCTTCTGAATTTGTAGAAATGTATGTTGGTGTAGGTGCAAAAAGAGTTAGAGAATTATTCGATGCTGCTAAAAGATGTGCTCCTTGTGTAGTATTTATAGATGAAATAGATTGTGTGGGAGGACAAAGAGGAGTTTATACTGGTGGAACAGGTGGAGGAGATAGTGAAAGAGATCAAACTATAAATCAATTATTAAATGAAATGGATGGTTTTGGAACTAATAAAGGAATTGTAGTTATAGCAGCCACTAATAGACCAGAAATGTTAGATCAAGCCTTAACAAGACCTGGAAGATTTGATAGACAAATAGTAGTAGATAGGCCTGATTTAGTAGGAAGAGAAGAAATATTAAAAGTTCATGCTAAAAAAGTTCAATTAGATAAAGATGTAGATTTACATGAAATTGCTTTAATGACTACTGGTTGTGTGGGTGCTGATCTCGCTAATTTTATAAACGAAAGTGCGATCTTGGCAGTTAAAAAAGGTAGAGATAAAGTTAAGCAAGAAGATTTAAAGCAAGCTATAGATGAAGTTTTAATTGGTAAAGATAAAAAGAATAGAGTTCTTACTGATAGTGAAAAGAAAACTGTTAGCTGGCATGAAGCAGGACACGCTTTATGCGGAAGAGAATTATATGGTGAGGCTCAAATAGAAAAGATAAGTATCGTCCCAGTAGATAGAGGTGGTGCATTAGGTTACGTGAAACCTAAACAAACAGAAGAAAAACATTTAAAATCAAAAGAAGAATATGATAAAGAAATTATAATGTTATTGGCAGGTAGAGCTTCTGAAGAATTAACTTTTGGAAAAGATAAAGTAACAGGTGGTTGTTCTAATGATACAGAAAAAGCAAGTAATATTATAAAAGCAATGATTTCAATGTATGGAATGTCTGATGAAATTGGATTATATAATGTAATGAGACAAAATGGACAATATCTTAATACGGGATTTAAATTAGAATGCAGTCCAGAATTACAAGCCCAAATAGATGAATTAGTTAAAACTAAATTAAAAGAATATTACAATAAATCCTTGAAAATTCTTAAATCTAATAAAAAGATATTAGATGAAATAGCGAAATATCTTTATGAACATGAAAAATTAACTGATGAAGAATTTGAAATTCTTTATAATAAATTAAAAAAGAGGAATGATAATGGAAAAGAAAAATCAAAAAAGAATAAATAATGCTAATTGTAAAAAATGTTCTTTTAATTTAGATGGTAGATGTATTCAAAGAAACATTCCTATAGAAGAAGCAATGAAAGAACCTTGTGTATTTTACGATAAGAAAAAATTTAGTTGGAAATCTTTTCTTTTAGGTGGATTTTCAGCAATAATTCTTATAAAAGCATTCAAAAAGAAGGAGGTAAAATAGAGATGAGTAAAAATAAAGGATGTTGTGGGTGTTTTGGAATAGGATGTGGAGGAATATTAGTAATTATACTATTAATTGGATTATTTTCTTTTAAATTAATTTCTCCTATTTATAATAATGTTAAACCTTTCGTTCAAGATGAAGTATGTGTGAAAATAGTAAAAACAATTACTTCTGAAGGAGAACTTAATTCATCTAAAATGATGATTTTAAATAATTGGTTAGAGCAAAGAGGATATAATGTAGAAAATATAGATTTTGAAAACCAAATTCTTACTATAAGTGGTCCGAATGGATATGTTTTAGCTGTAGATGGTTGGCAATATAATTTACAAGTAAATAACAATAATGTTATTGAGAATGGAAGATTTAATATATCATTAACTAAAAATGGTAAAACTTATTCTATATCTTCTAAAGATATTTCTAAATATTTTAGATAAGAAAGAGGTGATTTTATGAAGATTAGACCTAAATTTGAATTATCTGCTATTCGATTGCCAGATAATAAGGATAATAGTCAAATATTAGAATTTATGAAAAAACATGAATATGAAATTCTTAAAGTAGTAACTCATAATACTTCTGATAAAGATGAATTTGGAGATTATTATTCTGATTGGGAAATGATTATTTATTATTTGGATGAATATAAACAACCTAAAGATACTATTTTAAGAGAGCATTGGTGGTTATATATTGATGATATGCATGAATTGAATAGTTGTGCGGATGAATATATAAAAGAGAATTTTGATATTATAAAAGAATAGAGGTGAGACATTTCATGAAGCAAAAAATATATGAAAATGGAAAAATAGTATTTTACATAATTATATTTGGAATTATAGCATATAATTGTGTTATGTTATTATTAAAAATATTAGGATTTGTGTCTTAATGTATTTCATTTATATTACAATTGATAATGAATCATCCATTCAATATTGTAATGCCAAAGAAGAATTAGATGAAATTTACGAAGATATGGTATTTAATGTCAAAATATCTTCAAATAAAGCAAATACTATAATCATAACTAAATGTAAAGGAACTAAAGATAAATATAGAGTTTTAAAGGTTTTTACGAAGATAAAGGAGAAACAAATATGACTAGAGAATTAATGGAAGTATTTATAAATGAAATGGCTAAAGAACGCAAAAAGAAAGCACTTAATCATTGGAAGCCAGGAATGGATTTAAAGCCTTATATTAAAAAGAATAAATATGATATGATAGATGTAATTACTGAATTATATAATTATGAAGAAATGTTAGAATCTATGTATAATTGGTATAAAGAAAGGCCTAAATATAAAAAACATAAAGAAATTAAGAAAGTAATGAATAAATTAAATGGAATGATAGATGAATTGGCTGAAACTGTTGCTTCTGGAGTAATTGATTGAAATGAATAGAAATTCAACGTCTGTTAAAAACTTAAAATTCTGGAATGGAATGAAATTATTTGATATAATAAGTCAAAATAATTCTAGAAATTATTATATTCATATAGAAGGTGATGAAAAAACTTATTATTTTAATATGACTAAACCTTTTATTTATTATTTTAATGAAGAATGTATTTTATTATCTTCGGAAGAAAATAAAAAGATGTTTGAATTAGAAGTTCTTAATTTTGAAGAACATAAGGAAGAACAAGATATCGGATTTGGAGATAAATCTTGCATTAAATATATAAGTGTTTATCTTAAAAAGTAAAAAATGATAAATGTGAATTTTGGAAAAATAAAAAATGAAAATGAAAACGCTATAATTGATCTTTCTAAATATAGCGGATTAATATTAGGTCAATCCGGAGATGGAAAGACTTTTCTTTTATATGAAATAATTGCTCAAATATTAGAATCTGAAAATAAAAATGTAGAAATTATTTACTATGATAATTATTATGATACTGGTATAATAAGGATGGCTGGTCATGAAGAAATATATGAGAAGTTTGCAAAACTAGGAGTAAAATTATTTAGCGCCAATCATGAATTTTTTAATAGCACAGGAAAAATCAACCCTACTCATAATGGAATATATAATGTTGAAAAATTAATTGAATTTTATTATAAATTAATAGAATTATGTGCGGAAATAGAGAAAAGAAAACAAAATAAAACATTTGATAAACATATATTTTTATTTATAGATTCTTATTTAGATTTATTTACTCTCATTCAAGATTCTAAAATATTAAAAGATGATGAATTAAATGAATTAGCATCTATGATTTCATTACTTCTCGATAAATCTACTGATGAATTAGGAATACATTGTTATTTAATTAGCTTAACATTCTCTAATGGGGAAAATGATTTAGATCATATTGAAATAAATAGTAAATCCATAATTGAAAGAGGCAATATTCAAATAAATATAAAAAGAGATCATCTTGATATTAGTAATAAAACAATATATTTAAGTAATTTACCTTCTGGAAAATATTATGAAAAAAGAAAATCAATAATTCAATATGATGATAAAAAATTAAATGTAGAAATTCTAGGAATTGATTATGATAAATTATTAGATAGATTAGATATTTTAATAGAATTAAAAAGAAGATTTGGTTAAATGAAAGGAGAAATATAAATGGCAACTCATAAAAAGAAATCAACTAAACCTTGGGTAATAGCATTAGTAGAAGAATCAAATCATTTCATAAAAGCAGATAGATTCTTTGATAATCGAGAAGATGCTGAAAGAGATTGGGAAGAAAATAGGTCTTATCATGAATCTCATTATCATCAAATTATGACTTCTGAAGAATTCTATAAGATAAAAGATTCATTTAAGAATAAATAACAAAATAAACAAAAACATAATTCATAAAACAAATTTCTATAGATGATAAAAGAGATAGTTGAAATATACTATCTCTTTTTTTATGAAAAAACACTGATTTTTATAGATTCCTTCATAAATTCGTTGATTCTGTGAAAATGTCGCTTTATATCGCAAAATTCAGATTTTCACCTGCAAAAAACCTTGAATTTTCAACGCTTTTTTACCTGTAATTTTGAACCTTTTTCTCAAATCATATTTTGAGCATAAAAATAGGTCTTATTTTTCATAAGACCTTAATATTACTCTAATATTATAATTGTGAGATCTTTTCCACCATGTTCTACTTCAAATCTATCTGCATATTTTTTAGGAATGTAAATATTTTTAACAAAACCTTTTATTTTAATAGGTTCATCTGATTTAAATTCTACTTCTTTTATATGAATACTATGCTCATAAATTGGATTTTCATTATAATTATCTACTTGAATAGTTTTTCCACTAAACTTATCTATATATAAATCAAATAAGAAATTACTTATTCTTAAAAGATCATCTGTATATACTTTAGGAATAATTGCTTTATTATCTTTACTAGGCCAAAAAGTAGGAAGTTTCATTTCAATGTCCAATTCCCATCCTCTATTGTCTATTTCTATATTATTTAATCCAGGACCAATTGTATAAGAAGAATGTAAACCTGATAATTTTATAGGCTCTTTTAAATCTCCAGTATAATTTCCAATCCAATATAAATTTTCTTTAGTATATATACTTTTTAAATTGAATTTTTCTCCATCTCCAAAATTATAAGAAGGACCTATTTGAGCATTTTTATTACAAAATATATTTGGATTTTCTAAATGAACATAACTTTTATCTAATGTTTGGCTATACCAATTAGTTCCTTTATCTGAAATTATTTCAAATTTTTTAAATTTATCTGGTTGATTAAATAAATATAATTCAGTAGCATCATGACCTGTCTTTAAATTAAACATTTTTAATTTATTTAGATTGATATTGCCTTTAACATTATGAAATATAATATCTTCTAAATTTCTAGTATCTAATAAATGAGATGGAAAATCATATTTTTTAACTAATGGGGTCTCTGGGAAATATAAGTTTATTTCTTTATTTTTATCTTTTCTTTCCACTGAAGAATGAATAGATCTGAGAGAATATTCCAATTTCATTATATTAAATCTTTGTAAAGAAGTAGTATAAATAGGAGTTGCTGATTTATCTCTAGTTTTATTAGTAATTACATTATCCCATAAATTATTCACACTTGCTCCATATCTTGCTTTTCTTCTAGGAGCGAAACTATCTCCATTTTTAACAGGAATAATATAATGTTTATCATCTATTATTTGAGAATGAATTTCTCCATTATGTTTTTTATCTCTAATGTATAATTCTTTAATATCGTAAAATGCAACATGTCCAGTTTTTGGACCTGCATCACCGAATTTAAACGGAAATAATAATTTTCCCATGTTCATCTAACTCCAATTTATTACAAGGTTCTAAAATATTCTTTTTAATATATTCAACACAATCAGCATTATTTATATTTATTAAATCTTTTTGATTTTTATTGAAATATATCTTAATTCCATCTCTAGCTCTAATTATATTAAATTGTCTATTAATATTTAATAAATATAATACTGCTATTCCATTTAAATCTAATTTTGAAGTTTCTAATTCTTTTATTACTATTTGATCATCTTTTCTTCCATTATTGTTCATCAATTGTATATGTGGACAATTTATTTTATCTATTATACAAGTATATCCTTTTGATTTCACAAGATTTTGAGCATTAACATCTGTCGCATCATTTGCAAAATTCATAGTTCCATTAAACCATAAAGTAGATTTTTTATCGCTATTTATTTCTAATTTATTAGGTCCATTACATATATATGCAGAAAACATTTTTGAATTTACTTCTAAAGGCTTTTTTCTTCCATTAGTATTTACATAATATAAATGCATATTAGGACAACTAATCTTATTAATTTCTTTTAATCCTTCATTATTTTCATCACTAATTCTTATATTATTTAAAGTTAAATTCTCTTTGGCTACTAATTCGGAAATTTTAGTAAATTTAATAGATGGATAATTTCTAACTTCAACTTTTTCATTATAAGGAACATCATTATAACTATTATAATGGCGAAGACTCTGATAAAATAAATTATTAGTTATATTTAAATATATTAAATCTTTAGATAAATTATCAAATTTCAAATCATGACTGGAATAAGTATTATCTATTAATAGCTTTAATCTTTTAGTATTATTAAGATTTATATTACCAGATATTATTTGTTCTAAAATTATAGTTCTTTCATTATTTATGATTTTAGAAGGAATAGTAAATTCAATATCCCTATTATTTTTAAATTTGAATATTGCATTTTTTCTTTCTATTTTTCCTTCCATTTTATCTTTTAATAAAGAAGTTATTTCTATATTTTCTTTTATTAATTTTAAGAATAATTTAGTATATAATGGATTTACATTTATATCATTATGAGTCACTTTAAAATAAGAATTGTCTCCTGTCATATCAAAGTTATCAAAAGAAGATTTAAAAGGATAAAAAGTATAACATTTGCCATTTATTTTTCTAGTAATAGGAACCCAGAACTTTTTAAGAAATTTAGGGACATCATCAGGATAAATTAAATGTTCAGAATTAAATGTTTCTTCTCTGATATAATCAAATCTAAATAAATTTTCTTTTCTAACAAGAGGAAATGTAATCTTATTCATTTAAAATGTTAACCTTTCTTTTAATTCCAATCTTGATTTAATCGCAGATTCTAATTTATTTATAAATTCCATATCATCTTTACATAATATTTGAGTTAAATCATATTGATGAACTTCTAATATATGGATTAATCTTTTTGCTTCAATTCTATCTATCATATCCAAATTACCTCTAATAATGATTGATCTTTCATTCTATTCTTTATTTTTATATTAGACATTTGAGATTTTGGCAATTTCAATAATTTATTTGTTTCTACTCCAGATACACTAATATAAATTTTATAATTTTTAGGGTTATCTATTTTGGCAATAACCATATTATTCAAATTATCTTCTATGTTTATATTTATATTATTAGTTTTATTCTTTAATAATGTTAATTTGCCAATTTTAACATAAGCATTTCTTTTTGAATCGAGTGTTATTTGACTTGTTATTGCAAGTTTAGTAGTAGAAAATTGTAATTTGTCAGTTAATTCCATCTCTTCGAAATTAACTGCTCCATTATTATTCATAAATACAAATAAAGTCCCAGCAGTTATTTTAGAAAGAAATCTAGTAGGTTTAAATTGATTAGTTTCAAAGAATCTACTTTCTATTTTTATATTTTTTAAACATTTTATAGTAAAATCTGGATTTTCAAAGAAACAATCTCTTAATTCTATATTATTTGAAGCCTCTATTCCTTTTAAATTACAATTTTCTTTTTCAAAAGATACATTATCAAAAGTAAGAACTCCGTTACCTATTAAATAATCATGGTTTATTTTTAAATTTAATACTGAATTTAAATCTTTATTTTTTATAGTAAGACTATTAAATATATTAGATTTTGAAAATATATTAGCTTCAATATCATCTGTTGTACTTACATCTGGTGTATTTCTATTTAATTCTATATTTGCATTTTTTAATTCATCTAAAATTAAAGTTCCTCCAGGCCAAGATTTAAGTTCAATATCTCCTAGATTTAATGGAACCATAAATGGAATTAATTCTATATTTACTATTTTTTTACATTCTCTAAACCAAATATCTAATTTATTTTTCATATTAGTTGGAGCAGCCCAATCAGTCTTAATATTTGACAAAGGAGGTGATACTCTATAAACATCAAATATAGTATTTTCAGGAAGAGATAATTTTAATAAATTTATATATATGATTTTTACTTTATTCTTATATAATGAAGGATCATCATCTTTGAATATACCATCTTTATAAGAATATGCTTTTTCTCCAGCTAATGCATTATTATAATCATTATTATTTTCTAAAGTTTCTATTGCGTGTTTTTTAAATGGCCAAACAATATTTCCTTTAGTTCCTCCTGTAAAACGATCTCTAGCTATAGCAATGTTTTTATCATGTATATTTTCATAATAATTTTTTATAGATATCCATTTTCTATGAATTCTATCATTTGCATGAGCATAATTTACATATATATTTTCAGATAATTTATTCATTTATGCGATTTTCACTCCATTTACCCAAATATTTATAGGAGAAACATATTCAAAATTCAAATGCTCTATAATTTCTCTATAATCTTTATTTTTAAAATTAAATATATAATTTCCCGAAGTTTTAATGTAAATATTTAATTTTTCTTTATTTTTAAAATTAATATTATCTATATTAAATTCATTTGAAGACATAGAATAAATTTGAATCATTTGGCAAGATAATTTATTTATATTTAATTCTTTTCCTCCATTTATTGATAAATATAAATATTTAGTATCTATTTCCTTAAATCTATATCCTTCCGAATTTTGAAAATTAAGTTTAATACTAGGCGATTTTAATATTATATTAGTTTTATTTAAATATTTATTGTCTTCTATTGAATAAAGTCCTACTTCCATTGCATTATGAGCTTCTAAAATGACTTCATCTTTTGTTTCTATTATTCCTTCTGAAATATTTATATTTTCTTCTGCAAATACTTGCCTTAAATTAGTATCATAATCTGAAATTATAAATCTTCTCGCATCAAAATATCCAGTCGCTATCTTATTAGTATTATTAAATATTAATTTTTTTATATGAGATCTTAAATTATTATCATATTTAAAAGATTTTAATTTCCAATCTTTATGAAATAATTCTTTACTATATTCGTGTGTCGATCCTCCATCGAACACATCTATTTCTTTAATTTCATTAAGATATAATTTACCAGAACAATCTAATAAAAGGACTTTTTCAAATATTTGAGAATATATTTTTGATAGGAATATATTTTTATCAACGGATTCTTTTATTATCAAAGATTTATTTCTATGATAATCAGATATTGTTCTTGAATCCGCAGATACATATAAATTATCATCTAATTTACTATCTAATTGTAATTTCTTAAATAGAGATTTGATTAAATGAATTAAATAAAAATCATTAATATTATCCATATTATACTCTTGTAATCCAAAATTACAATCTAACCATTGATAATGAGATATATATTCATATTTTTTAATGCTCTTCTTAGCGCCTTCAGCCTCTGGATATAATTCAAGGTGAAGATTATATCTTATATTATATAAATTAGATGATTTTACAGGAGCCAAATATTTAAATCTATTATTTTTAATGAATTGATCATTTCCTAAATGATCTTTTTCACTTAATGAAAGTCTTTGACCACCGAAAGTATAAAATTGTAATTTATCTGCTAATTTATACATATGTTATATAATTTCCATTTAAATATAATGAATTTGACCGTGATATTTTCCAGTTACTTTGCCTTTAAATCTTTCAGGAATATAAACCCAAGTATTTTGTTTATTATGATTAAATTCAATAGGACGTTGTTCTACAATATTTATTTCTATTGTATCTTTTCCTTCTGGTAAAATAATATCTTTAATTTTAATGGCCGTTTCATCAAAAGGGGTAGTTGCAATATTGCTCTTATAATTTTCTACATAAATATCAATATGATCTCCAGTAAATTTATCAATATTTAATCTTTTAAATGCAGATAATCTTAAATCTAATCCTCTTTTAACTTTTATATCATTTATTTCTGTTAAATCTTCATTATCAGTAGCTGTTATATAAGTAATATCAGAATCTACTATATAATTAAGACGTTTTTGATTCTCCATATATAATCTTACAATTGGAGATTTTAATATTATAGGTTCTTTTTGTTCTAATATATAAGATTTAAAAAATAAATTTTTACCTGCTTCTAATTTTTTAATATTAGAAAAACCTTCTTTTATAGTTATTCCTTCAATATGAATGTGATTATGACAATTTAAACACCCGCCTTCCATAATATGTAATATCCAATTAACTTTTTTATCGGAATCTGGTTTTATAATAGTAAAACTTGCCAAATTATAATTATTATGTTTTAAAGAAAAAACATTGAATAAATTAGATGGAGGTGATGATGTATTTTTTCCAACTACTAGATCTACATTTTCACAATCTTTCAAATCTACTACTGCATTAGATGAATTAGTAATATTTAAAACATTATAGAATCTATATAAATCATTATTCAATTCAAATGGGCCTGATAATTTATCTATTAATAAATTTGGCTTAAAATATTCTTTGATATCTTTATTTATTACTTCGAAATAATTATCTTTGTTATTATATTTTATTATTTCTCTTATTTTTTTATAAAGAGTCTCTTTATAAAAATAATTAGTAGAATCTAAAATATTTGATTTATAATAACTATTCAAATATTCATCTGCATTTATTCCCTTAAACTTAAATCTTTTGAATGGTAATATATAATGAATATCTATATTGTCGCTTTTCTTAATTACATCATAAATATCGCTGCTCCTTATTAGTTTAATTTCTCTTCTTTTGATAAAATCGTGTCTTTCTAAATAATCTTTAAGAGAAATTGACCATTTATAATCATCTATTTTTATAGGACTTACATGACTAATATATAATTCTGATGATAATTTATTCATTTTTTAAATCCATTTTACCTTTTGTTTAATCAATTCTAAAGTCAAATCTTTTGAACAATTTACTTTCCATTCTATTTTTGATTCAATTTCTTTTGGTAATATTATTTTAGGCATAAAAATACGACCAATATGATTAATAACTGGAAAATAGAGTTTTAATTTATCATTTAATAATTTAATATTCTTTATGTATAATTCACTTCTTTCTAAACTAGATAATTGTGAATTACTATAATCTGTTACTCCTTCTGCAAAATCAATATCTATATGATCTGCTGTTAATTCATCTATCTCTATTTTTAAAATATCGTCACTTTTATAATGATTTTTAATTCTCCCGTATAATTTATTGCAATTAACTTTCCCTAATATACAAACATTATAATCATATTTTTCATTTTTAATTATAATATTATTTGAATTTATAATATTATCTCTGTAATTGCACATTCTATTATATATAAATAATTCATGAGATGAATTAATTTCAACAGGACCATCAAATTCAACATCTTCTAATGATATATTAAAAGCTTTAATATTTTCAATATTATTATAATTTATAACTCCTGATTTTATATATATTAAATCTTTTCCTACTAATTTCTTATCTTTATTATTCAAAGTATTTAATTTAAATCTACTAGTAGAAGTTAATCTTAATTTATCAAATATATAATCTTTATTTTGAATATTTATTTCTCTAATTGGTTTATCAAATGAACTTAAAAGACTAATATTAATATTTTTACAAATTCCGCAATTAAGAGTAGAATCATCATTTAAATGTAAATTTATTTCATAATTTTTAAACCAGTTGGGTAATTCAATGTAAGCATTTGTTTTTTCATTATGAATTTCAATTACATTATCATTATAATCAGGAATATTTAAAGTTTTGCCGTTTAATTCTGGCAAATCTAAAGAGAGACTTGCTAACTTAAATAATATTATTAAATATTCTTTATAATCTTCTTCTATTAAACATTTATTTGATTGGTTTTCATCCAATTTTCCAGTATAATTTGAAAATTTTATAGGAAAACAATAACCTAAATTTTTAACATTAGTTTTTTTATCTAAATGAAGATAATTTCTAACTTCAAATGGATTAAGATGATATTTATTTTTCTTTTTAAATAAATTTCTGATATTTATACCCATTTTATATCTACTCTTGATTTATAATCTATTTCGAATTTATATTTATCTTTTATTTTTCTTGGTAAATAAAATACAGTTACTAAATTACCATATGATGTTCCGCTATCTTTTTTAATTTTTATAGGTAATTCTGGATTTAAAGGCTCTAAATTATAAATTGTAATCTCTGATAAATCACCTGAAGAATTTATTTTATATTCTATCTCATTACATTTTAAATGCATTATCATATATTTTTTAAATGCAGGGCCCGATTCTAATTGTAATCTATTTGTTTTTATATCACCGTAAATATCGTAATAATTATGAGTTCCGTGATTATCAACTCTATAACATAAATCTTCGCATTCTATATTTACTCCAGAAGAACTATGATTATCCTGTTGATGTATATATACATATTTTCCTTTTAATATTAATGGTTTTTCATGCCCAATATAGTCTATAATTCCTGTTAATACTAAATTTTTGGACTCTATATATAATTCTTCATACTCATTGAAATAGATATCAGTTAAATCAATATTATTATTTCCTATTATTTTTTTAGCATTAAGAATTATTTTCTTATTATGAGTCTCTGAATTATCAATTGAAAAATCATCAAAAATCCAAGTATTATGATTTATTATCAAATCTTTTTTAGAATGTTTATTTTTAATTAGTACATATTTTAAGTTTTTTAAATTTAATGTTCCTTCAAAATCATTGAATATAACTTTATCCCAAGCATAAAAATCAGATAAAACATTTATTTCTGAATTTGAGTTTTGATTTTGACAAATATGTAATTCTTCTTCATATCCTATCTCATTTTTCACAAGAGATATATCATTACTCATTTGTAATTTATATTCTACTTTTTTTCTATTAATTTGTCTATAACTACATTTATATAAATTTAAGAATTCTTTTTGGCATACTTCTGCAACTAAACCATCTTGACTAAATTCATAGTGTAAATATCTATTGCTTAAACCATCTCTTTGAAAATTCCATTTCTTTAATGGATAATTAGATTCAATTACATTTTTTAAAGAAGGATTATTCTTTAAATAAGGTATTAAATTACTAATTGATACTGTTCCTTGTGGAGTTCTTAATTTTATACTTTCTTTCATATTAAATAATACTTTTCTTTAAAATAGATTGATGTCAATATCTTTTAATTTACGACATTTTACTAAATCATTTGCATTTATTTTATCATGGTCTGAAAATACATTTATCATATTGTGATTATTTTTATCATGTGCAACAATAATATCTATTTTTTCATTTGTTTCACAAGACTTCAAATTCTTAAATATTATATTTACTTCTCCATCATAAAGTCCTATATCCACACTTATTTTTTCAACTTCCACGTCTTCAAATATTATAGTATGTCCATATTTTTCATATCCACCACTTACATTTATATCTAATTTTTCAGTCTTTATTTTGTAAATATATGTTTCTCCAGTAGTTCTTTTATCATTAACAACCACTCTTTTTGCATTTACATCTATATCTAATATATTACTAGATCTTCCTAATATAACGTCACCTGCATCATTTTCTATATATAAAGGACTATTTTTAGATCTTCCATATGAACAAATATAAGCATCTGATAAATCCATTATTCCATTACCCATTAGCATTTTAATATTATCCGAAACAAAAAGTCCTAATTTAAATTTAGTAACGGTAAAATTATTAAATGAATTTACATATATATTATCTGTATGTAAATATGAATTATATTTAGTAGAATTCATTTCAACTATAAATTTATGAAAATGCCAATTATCATGTTTTATATTAACTGGAAGTCTCTTTTCTGAAGAATTAAAATTCATTTCTTTATTTTCAATGATTATATTATCAAAGTTTCTTAAATTAATATCACCCCAACATTCTTTAAGAATAATATCTTTAATCCACAAATCATTAATATAAACTGGAAAAATAACATCTTGTTGATTATTTATAGTTAATACATTATCTTCTTCATTATAATCATATATTTTAGTTAGATATTTAAATAGTTGTTCATGATAAGGAGTTTCAGGATCTATATCCTCATTTATATAAAATTGATGTATAATATCTCTATTAGTACAAATTATATTATATATAAAGTCAATATGGTCAATAAATTTTTTCTTTTTATTAGGTTTAGTAGGAAATAAAAATCTTGATATTCCTTCTCTATAATATTCATAACCTTCTGCTTCTATAAGATCATCATCTTCTCTAATATGATAATATTCTATTTTAGGTTTTTTATCTTCATAAGAAATATAATTCATTAATCTTGACTACTTTTCAATTCTTTTAATAATTCTCTTTCATATATCTTATCATAATAATATTCATTTACTAATCTTTTAGTTCTTACATCTGAAATATTATGTTCTATAAATAAATTCTCTGAAGTATTTATTGCTTCTTTCTTAATCTTTTTCAATTGCAATCCAGTCATTTCCTATCAAGCTCCTTTTCTATATTAATTTTAAGAATTACTTATTTTGACTTCTATATTGATTGATAAGTAAATCAGCAACATATTCCATTAATTCAATAGTATCTATTCTATTACTTATTTTTCTAATAGAATCTGGTAAATATATAGGTTCTCCTGTCAATAAATATTCACCTAATTGAATTTTCGGATCTTCAGGTCTTTTAAGTAATTCTGAAATAATATAATTTAGAGCTTCTTTAGCATCTAATTTTACATTATTTACGTTCTCCATGTAAAATTTCCTCCGAAATTAAATTTCTCAATAATTAATTATAAGATATTTGTAAACTTATAACAATAAATTATCTTATGAATTTTTCTGTCTCTTTTCAATATTATTAAAGAATTCATCCCATAATTCATCTTCTTTTTTCAAATCATCTTGACAATTATTACAAAAATTAATATTGGGATCAGGATTTTCCATTTCTTTTCCACATCTTTGACATTTCTTCATAAAATTACCTCTTTTTAGTAGTATTTTTAGTAAATCTCCCCTTTAAATTATGTAAAGACCATCCAAAATGAAAGAAAGGTTTAGTTAATATAATAGGATATTCTTTAGCAATTTCTTCATAAGGATTTTGATTTTTCTTCTTTAACATTTTTATCACCTCTATATTTAAATTAATTTTGAGTCTTTATATCTAAAGTAAATTTATATGAATTTGCTTGAGAAAACCATTAATTCTTTAGACTAATAGATGAATCAAGCTATTTTCTTTTCTAAAATTATACTTTTTCTGCTTTGTATTCTTTTTAAATTTTCTAATTTTACTGTTTTCTTTCCTTTCGGCATATTGCTAAAATCTATTTTGTTTCCTTCTATATCCATTAAGATTGCATATCCTGAACTCATTCTGCCTTTAATGAAATATTCTTTACCTAAATATTTTACCTTATCAAACTTTCTTAATCCTTGTATTTTTTCTATGGGTATTTTAATTTCACCTCTTACACCTTTTGTTAATTGATAATCTCCTTTAGATACACTTTTCTTTTGATATAGATAACTTTTGATTTGTATTTGTTTTCCATTTGAAGCTATTACACAAGCATCTAAATTATGATCTTTTGAAATATTTAAAGCTAATCTATTTGCTTTTGTTATATAACCGCTTGTTTCTATACGATTGGGATAATGTTTTCTTAATTGAGAACTTATTACATTCATTTGTGTTGCATGGCTTAATGTTCTTTTTACTAGTCCTTTTAATCCATAAGTTGGACATATTCCTGTTTTTCTTTCTTCTTTGTGTATTTTATCGTGACAAGTTTTGCATAAAGTAATTAAATTATTTTGTGTATCTGCTCCATGATTATGTCTTGGAATTATATGATGAACTTCTAATTTTGAATCCTTATGCTTTCCTTTGCATAATTGGCAAGTATGATTATCTCTATATAAAACATATTCGTGAGTGTTTTGATAACCGTAATTAATTCCTTTTTGATAACCCCAAGAAGTAATATTTGGATTTTGCATTTTAGCCATATCAAATTTTGTAGTTTCTAAAATCAGATTGGTAATCGGAAGAATAGATTTAATATATTCAATTTCTTTAATATGACTTTGTATTTTTGATTTAACTGTAGGATTTAATCTATCTTTTTTAATACTATTATGTCTATTTAAAAATCTTGCTTGTCTATATCTTAATTTATTTCTTCTAAATCTTCTATGTCCTTTTCTTTCTTCCATTTTCTTATGTATATCATTTCTTACTTCTACTTTTGATATATAAAAGATGTTTCCATTATTATCACTTACTGCTGTTCCTATTGTTCCAGAACCTAAATCTACTCCTAAACTTAATTCTTGAGTATATTTTGTAGATTCATATAAAAGTTTTATTGTAAATGGTTCTTTTCTTTTTACTTTTGCTTTACCTGCTTTTAATAATAACCTAGCAATTACTGGTTCGCAAGGCATTAATGGTGTTCCATCTTGAGCAATTACGTAAACTTTTTTAGTATTTGTTTGCATTTTTAAACTCCTTTTAAAGTTATAAACTAGAAAATTAAATTTCAATTTTCCGTGATGCCTATCAATATTCTATTACCAAATATTGAATTAGACTTCCTTTCGACAATGATAAATAAGCTTTTTAAGATTAATACACAAGGCTTAATTTTGACCTTCCAACACCTAACTTAATATTAATCGATAGTTTTAATGTTAAATGATTAGTAATTAGCAATAATCTAAGGTGACAATTATTGGTATCTTGACTTATCTATCGTAGGAAAAATTTCTTAATCCTTAGTCTTGTGAACTATTTACTTGGAAGCCTTTGAATCTTTAGTCCAAAGGTGGTTCACTTTGATATTATTTATTAAATCATCATTTCTTTTTCCTATTTTTACAACTCCTACTTTATTGATAGGAACATTTATTCCGAAAATCGCTTCACTCTCACAAACATTAATCAAAACACTTTTATCAGGAACATATAAATTATCTATTATTAAATTTGTATTTTTATTTATTCCTATTATAAATTGATCTTCATTTATACACCAACATTCTTTTATATGGATTGTTGAATTTTCTTCACAATATATGCTTAATCCTTCTTGAGAAGAAACTTTATCTATATTTATATTGTTATGTCTTGAATTATATATTTCATTATATCCGTGATGGCAATGAAATTCACAATTTTTAAACTTATTTTTTTCATTTATTCTTAATAATAATTGTTTATAACAACTAAATTTAGAATTTTCTCCGAATATTATATTGTCCAAAATTAAAGATTCTTTTTCTATTTTAGAATTTCTTACTTCGGAATCTATAATTGACATGTGAGATTTTCTATAATTAAATAAAAGCTCAGAATCGTATAATTGACAGTTATTTATCTCTAAATTATTTACTATTATTTTTGCATTTATTTTTAAAGGCATTAACCAATTATTTCGAAAACAAGATATTCTTAAATTCTTAAAAGTATTATTTTCATATAAAATTAAACCTGATTTATCTTCCGCCATGATTTCTATAGATTTATCGGCCCATATTTTAGAAGGATCAAATTCAATTCTAGATTCTCCGCTCCCAATCATTATATTAATGTTTTCTTTAATTAAATCAAAGAAATAATGTAAATCTTTAGTATCAACTATATTTAATTTATCTTTATTTTTATTATTTGCAATATTATTATATTGACAATAACTTGCTGAAAACCAATTTTCATCTTCTGGAATTAAAGCCCAAGGATTCATAGAATTATCAAATAAATTATAAACAGGAATATCTTTTTTATCCAATAATGTATTTATTTTAATTCTTAATAACTTATAAAAAACGTCAAAATAAGAACTTAAAGGATAATTATTTTCACATGAATCTGTAATATTAGCTCTCGTTATTCCTTTAGATTTTCCTTTTATAGCTCTAAATCTAAATGGATATACTAATTTTTCATCTTCCCAGTATATTTTTCCAGGAAAAAGTTTACTAAATTTTACATTTTTTACATCTAATATTGCCATTTATAATTTTTTACCTTATTTTGGTAATTCTATATCAGTTCTGTAATATTTCCAACCATCTGATTCACAATAATCAATAAATCTTTCAACTTCTCTATCAATCATATGTGAACCAAATGCATTTAAATAATCTTTAAATTGAGATTCTCTCACATGTTTTCTTTCACAAACGTCTTTAATTGTTTTATCTAAATCAAAACTCATATCAAATTCTCCTGAAATTTATTTTGCAAAAACATCATCGAAATTCCTACATTTATCAAGTTCTACTTTTTTACCAGCATCATATTCAGTAACTAATCCGCATTCAAATCTATTAGAACAAATATCACAATTTTCTCTATAATATTGTTCTTTAGTTTTTACTTGATCTTTTGTACTCTTAATTTCCATATTAATTATATATCTCCTTGTAATTTTTTATACATTGTTTTGGCAATGATAATCTGTAATATACTAAATTTATAAAATTTTTAGGTTTATTATGAAATTCTTTACTTTCTAAAAAACCATCTATTTCTACATTTAATGATTTAGCATATTCTTTTAATTCATCATAGCCTCTTTCTTTAGTTAATTCTGAATATATTTTATATCCAGTAATTCCAGATATAATACCTATTCCTAAATAAATTAATTTGTTTACCATTCTGAAACTATCCCCTCTCTATTTTTCATAAAGAACCAAGGAGTATCTTCTACTATTTTGATTCTTTTATTTACATCTTCACTACTAGTTATTCTATAATCTTCATATAATTTATTTTTATTATCTTCTTTGCATATAACTACGTTATCTATTATTGGCCCTTTATAGTTTTCTATATATAACTCTACACCTTTATTTCCTAAATTTTCATAAAATCCTATACTTGATCTAGAATCCTTAATAATTAAATTCTTTATATAAACTCTTAATTTATATAATGGATTTTTATTTGCAAAATATAAACTAGTATTCTGACCTTCTAATTTAATATTTCCTAATTTCATATTAACATATCTGTAATTTACACCATCATCTTTTTTAGGTCTATCACAATCACTAATGAATTCCAATTTAAAAACTAAATTTTTACCCTCTATTTTACTAGAAGCCATTTTAATTGAACTAGACATACAACACTCTAAAGTATTTGTAATTAAATGGGTTCTAATCATACTAGTTATCCATAAATGAGAATCATCTCCCTTCAAAGTACTATTTTCTATTGCTCCCATATTAGTATTTAATATTGAAAATTCATTTATATTACTATTTTTTATTAAAACATAAGATGCATTTACACTTTTAATTTTATTATTGAAATTATTTATCATGATGTCGTTATCTCTTGGATATTTATCATTTCCAATTAATGCTAAATTATAATTACCTATACTTTCATCATTTATATTAACTTTATATCCTCCTGGAGTTCCTGTATGAATTTTAAAATCTATATTATTCATATCATAATTTTTAGGCAAATTTATTTTAGTATGTGCATAAACATGAAATTCAAATTCATCTAATATAGGCCATATACTTCCATAATCTAAAATATCAATATCTTTTTTTCTCGAATGATCTTCTATTATTGAAGACTGATATACTTTAAATCCTTTATCTCCTCTTGATATCATGCCTTCTCCCCATAATTTTCTTTTATCTGTTATTGAATTAAAAGGTTCTTTTAATTGAGGATAATCTTGAAGAAATCTAGTACTTATAACTTCTTTTAATTTTTTATAATAAGAACTTCTTCTGTTAGTTAAATTTTCATCTGAAAATACAAGTTCTCTTATATTTAAATCAGAACTATTATCTAATTTAAAGTCTCCGTCTTTTGCAGGAAATCTATATATTTTATTTTCAATTGTAGTTGAACTTACACTATAAAAATTATCTTTCATTTTTAATCCTAATTATTACCATTAATGTTAATTATTTTTATTTTCTTTCCTCTAGTGCGGGCTTCTATATTAAATCTATATGAACTAGGGTATCTAATAGTCCATGTGTTCTTAAAGCGTGAATCTTGTTTTAATTCGTTTATAATAATATGAATCTCAGAATCAAAAAGAGCTGATTTTTTAAATTCAAACACGCCAAAATCATCGGAATAATCGAGAGTATCTATAGTTATGAATATTTTTTTATTTCTAAAATATTTTTTATCAGCTCTTACTTCAAAATATTTACATTTTAATTCATCAATATGAAATCTAAAATTTTCTATATTTTTAGAATATTTTGAATCATATTTTATTGAATAAAAAAAGTTTCTACATTTTACTTTTCCTAACGTATGAATAAAAGTATATTGAGTATAATCTAAATTAGTGCATTCAAAATTATTATTATCTCCACATAATTCTACAATTTCTACATCTTTTCCTGTTATATTTCCATTTTTTATTTTAGAATAATGTATTTGTAAATCTTTATTACAGTTTAATTTTAAATTATCTATATCAACTAGGGTCATTATGGTCCTATCACAATTAATAATAATAAAATCAGGCTCAAATATTACTTTTCTATAATTATATAATCCTTCTCTTCTATTTATATTTAAATATTTTAATTCTACTTCTTTTTTATCTTTGGGAAATTCAATAGTTAAAGGATGAATTTCTTCATTGGGATTAGAAATTTTATCAGATATAAATATAGTTTTTTGATTTTTTGCTATAATATGATTTGCATTTTCTATTCCTACTGATATTAAATCTGCTTTATTTTCATCTTTAGGAACAATTTGAGAAATATTTGAAAATTCTACAATATCAAAATCTTTTATAAGATCATTTTCTATTCTATATTCTGTGAAAAACTTATTATTTTCAAATTTATTAAGAGTTTCTATATATTTATCAATATTGTCGAAATATTCTTTATAAAAAAGCATAAATTCATGAGAATTATATTTCAACTTCAATTTGGATGTTAAAATATAATCTTTTTTATTATTTTTAAATAAAGATGTTTCTGGAAATTTAAAATCATAATCCCATGTATCATTTAAAGCGGAATTTTCATCTTCTTTAACTATTTTTTTAAGTTTTGAATCATATCTGAAAAACATTTATTCTTCAAATTCCTCTTCTATTATTTCCTCAATTCTTAAATGAGATGGATGAAATGATGTTTTAATATTATCATTAAAAGATTTAAAAATTTTGAAATTTACTAATTTTTTTGAATCATGAGAAGTAGAAACATTAAAATATATCTTTTTATTTTTATCTAAAGGTTCTAAATAACTAATTCTTACTTCTAATGGATAACTATATTTCCATTCGATTTTCAAATTATTAGTTTTTACATTATTTAATATTAAATATGCTCCTGGTTTCTCTAATTCTTTATTATATCTAATATGAGGCGTAATTCCAACATAATCAGAAGTAATATTAAGATTCTTTATTTCTGAGTCTTCATCAATAGTTATATCAAGTGCATTGCTGTTACTAGAATTATTACATATAAGACTTAAATTATTCACTATTGCTGATTTAAATTCTATCCAAGGTTCTCCTGTTGGTTGTTCTGGTTCTATTTTTTTAGCTTCTTTTTCATCTAACCATATAATTTTATTATTATCAAATCTTTCACCTGTTATTTCAACTGATCCACTAACCATTAAAGTACTATTTTTCATATTCCCAAGAACAGCGGAAAAAGAATATAAATTACCTTCTATTTCAAACCATTCGTTATCATAATTATTATACCACACTAAACTATTTAATGTAGTTATTCCATTTTTGGATGCTTTTATTTTACTTCCAACTTTATTTGAACGATTGAGATTTAAATCAAATTTGCTATCTATATATTTTAAATCTATAGAATCTAATTTACAATTATCGTTATCATATAATGAAAAAGCAGGATATTCATTACAAAATAGTTTTGGGATAATTACATTGCCTAAATCTAAATCTTTACCATGAGATGCCTTATTAGTCATATATATTTTATTTATTTTATTCCATTCGGGGCTATTATTTAAATCTTGAACTTTTATAAATCTTTCCTTATATAATAAACAATCATCTAATCTATATTCAAAAATTTGATTATATTCTGATCTATAATTAATGCAAGTATCTTTTAAATATTCTCCGTCTAATTTACTAGCAAATACATACCATTCATTTTTAGCATTTTGTTTTCTTAAATGATAATTAAGAGCCCATGAATAATTCTTAAAATGTAAACAAGAATTATGTTTAAAAAATTGTTCTATATAAATTTTATTATATTTGAACATTAATATGAACCTCTATTATTCCGTCTATAGTAGTATGAATGGATTTATTTGTATAAAGAGTATATGATTTAGAATTACGTCCATATTTATTAATTAATTCTATATTAGGACCCTTATAATCATTAATGCTTATAAGAAAATGACTACTTTTAGAAGATTTAGTAGATTGAAGTAATTTTATTTTAAATGCATCATTATTATTTCTAACTTTATCTGCTGAAAATGCATATACTCCATTATTTATAAGTGTTCTTGCTTCTATTTCTAATTCATCTTTTATATCTAATTCTATATTTGAAGTAAAATTAATTGCTTTTTTAGGTTTTATCAATCTTAAAGATGCTTTATTTGAGATTATTTTAGTATTTTTAATATTGCCACTATATTCATCTATCACTTTATCAAAATCTATATTTAATGTATTTGCTTTTATATTACAATTTTCAATAATATTAAAATGTCTCATTGTTAATTCATTACAATTTATATTAGTATTCTTTAAAATCACTCCTCTATCTGTTAATATTTTAAAGCCTTTTAAATTCGAATCTATTATATTACATCCCATGGAAATCAATATTTCTTGTAATACTGTTAAATCTTCTATTTTTAAATATTTGCAACTCAAAAGATCTTGAAAATTTTTTAATACATGTTTTCCTTTAATTTCTACTGGTTCCTCAATGATGGAATTTATATCTTCATGATTTGAAATTCCTAAACATCTTACTCTTTCTAATTTTTTATCTAATATTATTTCTTTAAGTTTAGTAGGATGAACTTTAATATTAACATAATATGCTGAATTTAATATAAGAGATGGATAAACTGAAGGATTTATAATTCCAGGTTCATCGGAGTCATATATGAGCAATGTTTCATTATTATATTCAGCATTGAAAGCATTTTTACTATTTTTATTTTTAAATACGTATTTTTTACCATAAGGAGTAGATTTTTCAATATTCTTAAATGTAGAACTTAATTTATATCTGTCTAATTCCATCAATCTATTTTCATAAATATCATTATATTCGTCAATCTCATTATTAAACATATTATTATAAATAGTTCTTATATCATCTATTCTATCATTATTTATCATTACATTATTAAAGTCAAATTTCTTAAAAGTAGGAATTATAGTTCTATTTATATTATTTATATTTATTTTAAATAATGAATTATTATCTTGTAAAGGTTTTATTTTAACCATAGAGGCAGGAGAACCATGATCTTTAGTAACTATAATTTCATTTTTATATCTATATAGATTTACCATCTATTTTAACCTTTCTTCTCCTATTTTTAAATAATTGACAGATTTATTTTCTTTAAATTGTTTAATAATATATTCTTTATTTAGTCCATTTATTTTCATTTTATTTATAATTACTTTTAATCTATTATATCCTATTCCTTTAGATTCTATTTTAACATCTTCTATATTTGATAATTCATCTATAATTAATGTTGAACTTTCTCTAATTTCAATATATAAATTTTTAGTAATCAATTTATTAAAATGAATATTCATTCCGGAACTACATTCAATATCAAGAGATTTAGAATGAATAGATATATTATCCATATTTATATCTTTATTATAAGGATTTCCTTTAACAACATCATCATTTTGAATTTTTAATAATAAGTTATATTTATTTCCATTTATAGTTATATTATTTAATTTAGAAACTATTCCTTCGTCATTTTTTAAATGAATATCTATTACAAATCTTTTATAAATATTTCCTCTAAAAGAATCATTTAACTTTTTAAAGTATAGTTCTCCACCTGCAATTATAAAAGAAGCATTATTCATATAATTAGCCATTATATTTAATTCATCATGAACAACACCCTTAATATTTTCAAAATTACCATCTTCTAATATTAATTGATTACTATCTAAATGATATTTTTCATTGGATATTTTTGCATTACTAGAAGAGCCTTGAATATTATATTTATCAATTGTGATTTTTGCTGGAATTATAGTTCCATTTAGATCAGCATTTATAGATATATTCGGATTAATTAAATCAGAAAGATCTAATTTATTATTAGCATTCATTATATCAAGTGATGTTCTACATAAATCAATGTATTTCGGAAGTTTAAATTCATTATAATTACAATCTAATATTATACTATCTCCAGGATCATCTTTTACGTACTCTTTTAATCCTTCTATTTTATCTTTATAAAGTCTAAATTCTGGAGAATTACAATATCTAAATTGTGATATTTTATATAATTTCAAATAATAAGGTAATTCTACATTAGATAATTCATTATTCAAATCTTCATTTAGATTGAAATCCGAATCAAAATCATTTATGAATTCTTTTATCTCTCTGAATTTTAGTTTCATAGGAACAACATAATTATAATAATTATCACCTACTGAAATATTCATTTCCCGATCGCCATATACTAGCCATTGATTCTTATGTTTATAACACCACATTGTTCATACTTTTCCTTTTTCACTCCTTTAATTATACTGGATTTTTCGTGAATTTTCAATAAAAAATATTATAAAAAATAAATAAAAGACAGATGTAATATCTGTCTTTTTTTTGCAATTGTTTTCAATTGAATTCACTATTTGCAATTAAAATACATTGAATTTTTTCTTGGTATTCATCCGATCCATAATCGTCCCACCCTATTTCAGAAGGAATTTGTTGATGAGTCTCTATGAAACAAGAATGTTTATACCATCTGAAACTATCCGGTAAGTTTTTATAGGCAAAATACCATACAATTCCTTTATATGGAACGGTATTAGTAATTCTATACTTAATGTCTTTTACATGCATTTTTAATTATCTTTTAATTTTATGATATTTTGATTTCTACTTCCTCTAAATTCTAAAGTTAAATCTTTTTGTTCTTCTATGAACGGTCCATCGACTAAAACATCTATATAATTCATAATTTCCAAATCTTTTACTTCTTCGTATAAATATCCCGTATATAACCAAATAGTTTTATTAGGAAGAACTGTTTTAATTGTTTTGCATATTCTTAAAACTTCTTCTCTATTATCTGGAAATAAAGGATCACCTCCGGATAAAGTTAAACCATCTATATAATCATGATTAAGATAAGTGATTAAATCATTTAAAGTTTTATCTGTAAATTCTTTACCATAATTTTTATCCCAAGTTTTTAGATTTTGACAATTTTTACAATTATGATTACAACCAGAAGTGAAAAGAACTACTCTCCATCCTTCTCCATCAGTTAAACTTGATTTGTAAATCCCACAATAATTCAATTTAATTCACCTACCTAACAATGTACTTCTACTTTACAAAGCCACATCTTTTTTGCTTTCTTGAAATTCTTCTCATTTAATTGTTTTTCAAGTTCTTTATATTTTTTATTTAAATCACTAATCTTATTTGCATATTCATCTAATTTTTCTTGTATATATTCAGATCTTAAATCTCCTTTACATACAGGACATTTTTGATTATAATGAATAAATGTGAATTCAGACTTATTATCCCAATCTTTATAATCAAGATTTGCTGCTTTTCCACCTTGATTTATTCTTCTATTAAATTCTTCTGAAATATATTGTCTATTTATTTTACTTCCGCAATGTTTACATCCTATATATTGAACTTTTTGTTTTTGTACACTATGTTCTAATGCATATTTAAATCCTTGCTCTTTTAATTTTTCAGCTTGTTCTTTTAATTTTTTCATTGCTGATTTAGGTTCAATTTTAGGATATTCATAATAAATTACACCTCTATCAACATAAGAACCTAAACCATCAAGATATCTTTCCGCTTCATCTCTAGTTTTAAACTCTCTATTTTCTTCAAATTTAAAATTACCGTGATATCTACCAGATGGATTTTCTTGTCTGTCACAATTATAAGATGCCCATTCTTGAATTTCGGCTAATATTTTATTTTTGTTGGTTCCATAAGGAAAATCTAACATTTCAATGCAATGACCCATAATTCATTATCCTTTTACATACCAGCTACATAATACTATAGGAGAATTATTACCAGCATCTACAAATTCATTTAAATAATAATCATTTTTACCTTCATATAATTTTTTACATATTTCAAACATTATATCTGAAAGTATTTCTGGATTTTTATCTGTTTCTACTGTTAAATTCACTAATGTTGTTTCTTCATCTTCTTTAGTAATTCTTATTTGTTTAGCTTTTACATCATAAGGTTTTAGTTCTTTCTTTAATTTTTTAAGTAATTCTTTTCCTGTATTTGTATCAGCCTCTTCACCATCAAAATCTATATTTTTCAATAAAGATTCTTGTTTTTCAATTGCATTTATAAAAGTAGATAATGAAGATATTTGAACTCTTATGGCATCTCTCATCTTTCCGTTTATATCATCTTTAAATTCTTTAGATTTTGAAAATGAAGTTAATGAATCCAAGTAATTCTTTGCCTCATCTTTTAATTGTTCATTTATTTTAAAAGATATTGAATCATTAGTTATTTTCTTTGGTTTTTCAGTAGATTTAGATTGTTTTTTAGGTTTTTCTTCAGGTTCTCCAAAATCTTTAATTAATTGATCTACTGTTTTAGTTCCTTCTTTTGGAATTTCATATAAATGATTTTTTCTACCTTTTAATCCATCATATACTCTATAAACATCTGAAATAGTAATATCAGGACAACCATGTCCTCCAAATCCTGAAGCTTCCGCTTTATTCATTCTATCCCAAGCATATTTAGGACCATCTTCTTTTTCAAAATATTTAACTACTTGTTTTGCGTGATCTGCAATATAATTAAATATTTTCTTTTCATCTGCATTAAACCAACTATTATATTTGGAACCATATGAATAAGAAGAACTATCATAAATTTTTAATATAATATTCTTTCCGTCATCTTCTACATCAGTACAAGACCACATATCAGTAATAGATTTGTTGTTTGAATTTTCCCACATTCCATCACTTAATTGACCCATTACTGAATCAATTACTTCCATTGCTACTTTATCTCCAGTAGGAAATGGAGTAATTACTATTCTTTCATTTCTTTGAGCGTTAGATGCCATTTTTATTAATCCTTTTCTTTCAATGGAATTATTTTTTGATTAGATGACCCTCTAAATTCTAAAGATAAGTCTTTTTTACTTTCAATAAATGGACCATCCACTAAAAAATCCACTTGTTTTAATATTTTATCAGTAAATTCAGTATTAGGAATATTTTCTTTATTATATCCAGTATATAACCATACATTTTTCTTTAAATCTTTTATTTTATTTAATATATTTAATACTCCCTCTTGATTCAAAGGATCTAAAGGTTCTCCACCTAAAATGGTTATTCCATCATATTGAGATTTAGATAATTCATTATAAATATGATTTAATAATTTATCATTTAATTTTTGACCGTAATTAAAATCCCAAGCTATTTTATTAAAACATCCTTCACAATGAATATTACAACCGGAAACAAATATAGATAATCTTATTCCTTTACCATTTGCTATGTCATTTGTTATTATTTGAGCGATATTCATTATTTTTCTTCCTCAACTTCCATTTCTTTAATGCTTACATGCTCAACTCTTTCATCTATTTCTTGAGTTCTACCTTGGTTCCAATATTGTGAACCCAAATATCCACAAGTTCTTCTTGAAACATACATTTTTCCTTGATCTCTATTATGACAATTAGGGCATTCCCAAACTAATTTTCCAGTTTCATCTTTAATTATATTTATTTGACCTTCATATCCACAATTTCTACAAATATCTTGTTTTAAATTGATTTCTGCATACATAATTGAATTATAAATATGTTGAAGAATTTTAATTATTGCATCTAAATTATTTTGCATATTTGGCAATTCAACATAAGAAACAGCACCACCTGGGCTTAATGCTTGATATTCACCTTCTAAAGTTAATTTATCAAATGCTGAAATATTTTCTCTAACATTAACGTGATATGAATTAGTAATATAATTATGATCAGTAACTTCTTTAATTATGCCAAATCTCTTTTGTAAACATTTAGCAAATTTATAAGTAGTAGATTCAATAGGAGTTCCATATATTGAATAATCTATATCTTCTTCTTTTTTCCATTTAGCGCATTTATCATTAAGGAATTTCATTATTTTCATACCTAATTTTTTACCTTTTTCAGAGGTATGAGATTCATTTACCATTGCATATACACATTCATATAATCCAGCATATCCTAATGATATAGTAGAATAACCATGATATAATAAATTATCTATTGTTTCCCCTGGTTTTAATCTTGCCAACGCTCCATCTTGCCACATTAAAGGAGATACATCTGATAATGTTCCTTTTAATCTTTCATGTCTTATTTGTAATACTCTATGACACATTTCACATCTTTCATCTAATAATTGCCAGAATTTATCTTCATCACCTTTAGAACTTAATGCCACATCTGGAAGATTGATTGTGCACACTCCTTGATTAAATCTTCCCCAATATTTATGTTTTCCTTTTTTAGAATTTAATGCGTGAGCTGGATCTTCCATTTCATCAGAAAATCTATCTGGAGTAAGAAAACTTCTACATCCCATACAACTATACACGTCACCTTTTAATTCTTTCATTACTTTAGCACTTATATAATCAGGAACCATTCTTTTTGCACTACATTCAGCGGCTAATTTTGTTAACCAGAAATATTCAGTTCCTTCTTTTATATTATCTTTATCTAAAACATATATTAATTTTGGAAAACTAGGATTAACCCAAGTTCCAGAAGAATCTTTAACTCCTTTAATTCTTTGTTCTAACATTGTTTTTATAAGTAAAGCCAAATCTTCTTTTGTTTGAGGATCTTTTACTTCATTTAAATACATAAATACAGTAATAAAAGGAGCTTGCCCATTAGTTGTTTGAAGAGTTGTATATTCATATTGAAGAGATTGAATTCCTTGTTTTACTTCGTGCTCTAATTCTTCTTTTATTATTTTATTTTTTAATTTAGTATCTAATCCTTCAATTTTATCTAAACGTTCTTTAATTGATTTCCTACTTATATCTACAAAAGGAGCCAAATGAGATAAAGTAATAGTTTGACCTCCATATTGATTTGAAGCAACTACTGCTGAAATTTGAGAAGCTAAAGTGCAAGCCACTCTAAATGAATGAGGTTTATCTATATGATAACCCGAAATATTAGTTCCATTTTGTAACATATCTTCAAGATTTACTAAACAACAATTATGTTCTCTATGAATCATATAATCTTCATCGTGAATATGAATTATTCCTTCTTCATGTGCTTTTGCCAAATCTTTAGGAACAATATATTTATTAGTATAATATCTTGAATATTCTCCTGCGACATAATCTCTTTGAACAGAAAGGATAGTTGGATTCTTATTTGAATTTTCTTGTTTTACTTCTTCATTAGTATTATCTAATACTTCATTTATCCTAGCATCAATTTCACTTTTATTTCTAATTTCTCTTTTCTCATATCTATATTCAATATAACTTTTAGCAACATTAAAATCGACTTTTGCTAATATTTGTTCTAATATATCTGATATTTCATCAGTATTGACATCTCTATTTATTTTTTGAAGTTTAGATACTGTTTTATTTATTATATAAACAATATCATCTTCTTGTAAAACATTATTACAACTAGCATTAGTCTTTTCTATTGCTTGTCTTAATTTGTTAATATTAAATTCTACTCTTTTTCCATTGTTTTTAATTACTTGATTCATAATTTAGACTTCCTTTCTGAAAAGCTTTAAAAATATTATTCTATATATTATACGTTAAAAATAAGAGAATTTCTATAAAATTTATTATGAAATTCTCTCAAATTATTCAATATATTCAACTATTTTTGACTAATATTTAAACAATATTATGCATTAAATTCATACATTCTTCCGCACCAACCGTTTTGTTTAAAATTAATAGGTTTTATATTTTTCTTACCGTTATATTCTCCTAAATTTATAGTTAAATTAGTTCCTTTAAGAAATCTTATTTGACAATATCTATTCCCAACTATATTATCTATTTGTATTTTTCCTTCTAAATTAGGTGCTTCTAAATTAAAAACGACCATTTCTTTATCTCTTAAATCTAATGTTCCTATATGGAGATTTAATTTATTTACAGGATTTTTATTATATTTTCTATCATATTGTTCTGCATCAATATTAAAATCATTTAATCTCAATTGTTTTATAAATATTTCTTTTTTAGAATGTAATTTAGTAGACATTTGACCGCAATCTAATTTATCTATTTGTATTTTAGTATCCCATCTTTTATCAGTATCTCTTATATGAAATATATCTGTTTTACATTCTTCAATTATACATTCTGAACTATAAATTGTTAAGTCAAAACAATTTAATTTCTTTGTTTCTATTTTACTTCCTGAATTTAAAGATATATTTTTAAATCTAAAATTATCTCCTATTAAATAAGTCCCATATAAGTTTAAATTCACTTTATCATTTATATATTTAAAGAAATTAGGATTAAGAATGACTCCTTTAGAATGAATAAATAAATGACTTAAATGAGGACATTTTATTATCTTATCATTATCTGTAAGGTCTAAATTCAACGTTTTTCCATAATAAGGTAAATCTAATTCTTTAAATCTTACAGGCTTAATTTCACTTTCAAAGAATGGAAAATCTATTTTTATTTTGTAATCTTTTTCTTTTTGACCTGTAATTTTTCCTATTCCTTTTTGTTTAACTATTAATGATTTATCTTTATTATATTTTATTTCTCCTATTTTACCTAAAGTATAAGCATATAAATCATCTTCATCATCAAAGAAAGGTCCATTGTCTAAATTTGGACCTTCATGAGAACCATCAGCATATTTTCCTCTCGTTAAATCTAAAGTTTCAGGCAAAGAATTCATTAAATCAGTAATATTTTTATAATTCATTGCATGATAAGTGATGGGTTTTATAGATTCTAATTTGCAAGGATAAAATAAACAAGGATAATTTATTTTATCGTCATTATCAGTATAACCATATATATGAGGATATTTAATTTTATCATATATTTTAGACATTTTTTTAACCTATGTAATTTTGTTCGCAATAAGCTTCTTGACCTTCTAATGAATAATCTTTATCAAAATCATCTTTTGATATTTCACTTATTTCATTTGACTCTAAATATTCTCCTGATTTCCAATCTTTTATGAATTTATTAAGAGTATAACCTTTAGATTTTATTTCATATTCATAACATGCTTCATTTTCAATTAAATATATCTTTTTTCCTTTTAATACACAGGCTGCATTATAATCTAATTTATTCCATTTCAATTTAGGAGTAGATTCATCAGTATAATCTTTGACTTTAAATTGGCCTAATTTTTCAAATGATTTCTTGAAATTAGAAAAATTAGAACAAAGACTTCTGATTAAATCTCTATCTTTTCCGTTTAATTTATTCCATAATTGTTTGTCTACTTTTTGAATATTTAATATCCATTCCAAACTATCTTCTAAATCATTTAAATGTCTTAAAGAACCATAATTACTATCGTCTACTCCATCAATTACTTCTTCCAATTGAGCTAATTGTTCTTCAGTAATTTGAATTTTCTTTTTAACAGATTTACTCATATTATCATTTCATCCTAATAATTATTCTAGACCGTTTTCACTTAATTCTCTAGTATCATAAACATCATCTTTGGTTATATCATATATTACATTATCTTTATATTTTTTAGGATCGGCATAAGATTCAGTATAATTTATATTAAATTTATAAGCTGCATTACTATTTAAATATCCTACTATCCATCTTTTTTCATCTAATTGTAATCTAATAGGAAATACTTTATATTGTTTATTTACATTCATAATTTCAGTTTTAGTATCAAATAATTTTTTATTGTCTTTGAAAAAACTTGATATTCTTACTTCTTCTCCGTTAAATCCTTGTTGATTTTTCATGGACCAAGACATTCCTTTAAAGTTTTTTCTTCCTATTATGAATCCCATCTTATTATCCCAATATTTGAACCCTATAATTTCTCCCTTGTCTTTATTAACACAATAATCTAAAATATTTTTTTTATTTATAATAGGCTTGTTGAATACTGTATTTTTAGTTTCTGATAAATTAAATAATGTTGAAATGTATTTATCTAACATAGAATCTAAACCTGAAGCATAAGCAGGATAATATAATTCTTCTGCATCATAAATATAATAAAAATTTAATTTTTTAGACCTTTTCTTTAAATGTATGTCTTTTAATCCAAAAAACTCAGATTTAATCCATTCACCCATTATTGTTCCACCTTTGGATATTTACCACAACCAAATTTTTCATCACAAGTTTTAGTTTTTTCACATTTAGCATATAATAACATATCACATAATTCTTTCCATTCTGGACTATAATTACTTAAGGCTTCTTTTAAATCATTCATTAATTTCCTAAATTCCCAATAAGCTCTATTACACATTCTAACTCTTGACATATCCATTAAATTACGCATATTTTTCATTACACTTAATTTAGTAGTAGCGCCTAATGGAATTAACATTTGAGCATCTTCTTTTGGAATGCCGAATTCATTCATTAAAGAATTTATAACTATTCTTATTTTTTCAATTTCTGATAAATATAATCTTTTTGCTTCTGGATTATTTTCTATTTTAGGAGGAATTACTGCATTTAATTCTTTACTAAAATCCACATATCTTGTTGATTCCTGCACAATTGATAATCCATCCGACACATGTCTCATGAACTCTCTTATTACTCTATTAGAATAACCTTCTAATGTAAAATAAACTTCCGCAAATTCCAATACTCTTCCATGGCCATCTTTAATACATTGCAATCCTCTTTTATAATTCTTTTCTTCATTTGTAATATCAGATCCATAAGCAACTCCGGCCATTTTACCAGCTAAACTAATAGGATTTTTAATTGTTTCATTTAAAATTTTAATCATTTATATTCACCTCAAATAATAATTTATATTAATAATTTATGATTTTTTCCATTTTTATCGGTTATATTCAATCTCAATTCTCTATTTCCTTTTATTTGTTGAGGAATTATTTTTTCAAATTCTTTTTTCTTTTTATTTATTTCTTTGAAAAATAAATCTTCAATATTACTTTTATCTATAATTATTTGGATATTTGAATAATTTCCATCATATAACATTTCTAGAAATGAAGGCTGATTATTTAAGTTTTCCCAATTCAATTTATGTATATGTAATATTATTTTATTTGAATTTTTTATTCCTGAAGAAGGATCGTACAAATATAATCTATCTTTTAAATTTAATTCTCTAATATATATTTCATTTAATTGTCTTTTTAAATTTGTTACTGGAAAGGAATCACCATCTTCTAATTTTAAAGCTTCAGTATCTATTAAACTATCTATATAATGTACTGATCCTTCATCATAAGTTTCTATATTAACACACTTAAAATATAAGTTGCAATTCACTATTCTAGTATTTTCTTGTAATTTACTTTCACTTTTAATAAAAAAAGCATCTAAATAAGTTTTATCTCCAATTTCAGGTATATTTTCTAAATCTGAGTTTTTTATATATAAATTAGGAGCTTTTATTGAATTAACATTTTTGAATTTAATTTTTTCCAATACTTGATCGACATCAAATACTCGTAAATCAATAGGTTTTTCAAATTTTAAAGTAATAATATTTTTCTTTTCATTTTTTATATTACCAACTATTAATTCTGAAAGATTAACACTTATGTTTATTTTTGATTCATTGTTTTCTTCTTTATCATTTTCAAATATAGGTTTATACCAGCGAAATTCTATTTTAGATTCAGTAAGATTATTAAGATTTATATTTTCAAATCCTGATAATGTTAATTTTCCTCTTCTAAAATTATTACATCTATATTTCCAATGAAAATTATTGTTTAAATTAGGGGCATTAAATGTAAGTGAATGTGAATTTTTCGGACTAATTTCTAAATCTTCAAATAACATTTCATTAAGTTCATATTCTAATCCTAATTTTTCAGTTAATAATCTTTCCACATTATATATGTAATTTTCTATAAATTCATCGTGAGTGTTAATATTGATAGATAATAATCTGTTCATATTTAACAATGCTTTACTTAATGTTTTTATATAAGGAACATCTTTATAATCAGGATATGATTTTTTCATAGGAACATAATAATCTTTATCAGCCTTTAAATTAGACATTTTATAAACATTATATTTTCCAATTTTTTATTTCTCATATATTTATATTGGTTTGTAATTTTCCCTCTTTTAAAATATAATTGATTCCATTTGAGGCATTAATATTTATAGTATAAAGATTAGCCTCGTCTCCATAATTTTTTCTGAATTTATTAAATATAAATTTTATTTCTTTATATTCCAAATTTGATTTTAATATATCTACTTGAATTTCTTTTTTAAAATCATTAACTAATTGTTTAAATTCAAATGATTCATAATTTTTTATTTCTAACTCTTTTATATTCAAACAAATAAAATTATTTTTCCGATTTCTAAATGAAATATTTCCATTGTCACTACTATTATCTATAATTAATTTATTTATGTTAATTCGTGTCATTCCTTTTCTATCGGCAGTATCAATAATTATTACTTTACTTTTTATTTCAGGTTCAATTGTAGAAGTGTCATAGATACTTATATTTTTACATTGTATTTTCCCATCACCAAATATATTAGAGCTTTTTAAATAAAGTATTCTTGAATTGTTATAAAATTTATTATCTATAAATTCACACCCTTTATTTAATAGGCATTTCTCTATAGCGGCATTATATTTGAGATAATTCATTTTAAGAGGAACATTAAATATACATTTTGATAATTCAACTCCTATGCCTTCTTTAGTGATATTAGATGATAACATAATAGAATCACAATCACTATTTATTTCTATTGAATCAATATTATCATTTTTAGGCAATACTTTAAATAATTTATTAATGTTTTTTAAATTTACTTGAATTTGTTTTTCATTATGAAGATAATTTAAAAATAATGCTTTACAAGTCATTTTTCCAAAATCTATATCATAAAAATCATCTAATTGTAATGTTTTAGAATAATACCAATCATAAGAAGAATTATTATTAAATATATGATTAAATTTCTCACCTTTTATAACGTATTTATTCTCATTATCATTCCACAATCCTAATGAAACATCTTCTCCTTTATAATTCATTTCTAAATTTCTAGAACCTATTTTATTTAATTCACCCTTATATAATAATAAATTCGGCTCTAAATACACCATTCCAGAACTAATAGTATCATATTTTTTTCTAGTATCTAAATATATTTTATTATTTACAGATAATTTGCTAAATTTTGAACATACTCCATCATCTAGGTATTTTGTTCCATTTCCTCCATACCAGACTCCTTTATGTTCTTTAATTGTCGTAAATTTACTTTCATTCATTATTTTACACCAGAAATTCTATACTATAACTATCTATATTCCAATCTTCTAAATTTTCTGCTATTCCATCTTCTATTTCAGTTGAATTTAATATTCCTGAAATTTCTCCTGAAATAATTACTTTATGAGTAGTAGATGAATTATCTTCTACTATTATATTTCTATATTCTCCTTCACCGTTATATAATTCTTCAAAATGATGTTCTAATCTTTTCCATTCATCTTTATGAGAAGTATTTATAATAATAGTAAATGGAATATATCCTTCCCAATTATGATAAAAATGATATATAAAATCTTCCCAGGCTTGAGAACTATAATCTTGAATAAAATAAATTATATCATCTTCACCTAGTCCTTTAAATAAATCTAACCATTTATCATTATTTGGATCTGATGCTTTATCATAATCTATCCCGTTTTCAGCACAAAATGAATGAAACATAGAATCATGATTTGCAATCCAATCTAACATATTATCTTTTGTTAATTTGATATTATTATTTTTTACTTTTGATTCTTTATTTGAAACATTAGATTTATTTGTCTTATTAACTTTAGGTTTATAAAGATTTATTGTTTTACCTATATTTATCCACGCAGGTTTATTTTTAATATCAAACATAGTAATATCATTAAATGAAATATTTTTATCTTCAGGAACTTTATTAGTAGCAATATATCCTAGAAAATATAAGATATTATCTTTAATAAAAGTTAAGAATAAAAATTCACTTTTTTGTCTATTTAAATTACCAAATAAAATATAAGGAGTATAAACAATATTTAAATCAGAATATCTAGTTAAATCTTTATTTTTAACATCTACTTTTCTATTATTTATAATAACATCCCAACCATTATCTCCTTTATTACCTTCAATATAAGGAGTCTCTTGATTATTTAAAGAGGCAATAGCAACTTCAGCAATCATTCCTTTTAATACATTTTCTTTAAATGCTCTATTAGTATCAGGATATTTATTTTTAATCATTTGTTCACCTAATAATCTTCCTCTTTCAATAACATCATTAGAAAGAATCATATAAGGCAAATGTTTTAATAATATTATTCCAGGATAAAAATTAGTAATATTAGATTCTACTATAAGATTTTGTTTTTTATAAAAATTGAATGTATCTAATTTATATGAATTTACAGTAAATAATTCATTATTTACTTTTATAACTATTCTCATTCCTTTAGTTACAGTAAATTTATCATAAATAGGAGTTTTCTTATTATACATTTGCTCAATTTCAGAAAGTGAATATCCTGTAGCAAAACATACTAAATAACAATCTTTAGAAGAAAAGTTATATATTAATTTCTCATCAAAATCTATATAATTATTAAACCATTTTACTTCTTTTGCTTTACCAGACCATTCTTTTCTTAATTTAGATTTAGTAGTTTCTATTTTATTACGTATAGATTGAGAAAACATTTCTTGAGTTAGTCTTGTGAATATATATTTACTCTTTTCCCATTTTAATCCATACATTAAGATTGTTGATTCTTGAGCCATTTTCTACTCCTTTTTACTACCTATTTTTACTTTAATTTTTATTTTAAGAAAAAGGTTTAAAATCACCGATAAAAAACCGTTGAAAATTCAATGTTTTTTACATGTGAAAATGCGAATTTTGCGATATAAAGCGACATTTTTCAGAAATCAATATAAAATAGAAGATATCTATAAAAATCACCGTATTTTACATAGATAATCTTTTAAATGTATTATTTCCATCTATTATAGGAATTCCTTTAGTTAATGCTGCTTTTACTTTACTTGATATTTTACCACCAGAATCTTCAGTTATTAAATAATTCGTATCTTTAGTAATTGATGTTTGGAAATTTCCGTGATGCTGTTCTATATATCTTTTTGCTTCATCTCTTGAACACCAATCTAAAGTTCCTGTTACACAAACATTTTTCATAGCAAAGTAATTTTCAAGTTCAGTATTATTTCCATTTATTTCAATTAAGTTTCTACCTCTAAATCCACTATTTTGTTTTAATTTGGAAATATCTCCAATTACTTCTTCTATAATTATCTTATTTGATACAAAATTATAAGATGCACCATTTAAAAGTCCAATATATACATCTTTAGTCGCTTTAGATATATCAAGCCTTTTAATATATAAAGTATTTACTC